>Ga0268266_10001002_pt1 | contig 35603 bp, 31 predicted proteins | sample KBSS13metaG_FD_190356 | JGI IMG/M metagenome (GOLD analysis project Ga0268266, IMG submission 190356) | Switchgrass rhizosphere microbial communities from Kellogg Biological Station, Michigan, USA - KBS S1-3 metaG (SPAdes) (version 2) | ecosystem: Host-associated > Plants > Roots > Rhizosphere...
CGGACGTCGCGAAATGGCGACTTTAGGCTGGTGTGCATACCTTGGGGTAGCGGGTGCAATGTGGGCGCAACAGCGACGCTGTAGAGACGGCGGTCGAGCCTTTCGTTGGCTTGTTGCGGCGTAGGCCCGGTTCCGCCATGACGCTTGTTTTACAGCAGCTTTGTCGCAGCTTTTATGAAGGAGGGCGGGCGCATCGCGTGCTCGATCGGGCGGATGCGAGCATTGCCGGCGGTGAGGCGGTTGCGGTTGTGGGTCGCAGCGGCTCCGGCAAATCCACGCTCCTGAACCTGATCAGCGGGATCGATCGGCCTGACAGCGGCACCGTGGTGTTCGACGATCGCGAGATCACCGCGCTCGGGGAGCCTGCGCGGACGCTGTTTCGGCGGCGGCACGTTGGGTTTGTTTACCAGTTCTTCAATCTCATTCCGACACTGGATGTCGAGGAGAACGTGCGCCTGGTGCTCGAACTGAACGGGGTACGCGGCGCTGCGGCGCGGCAACGCAGCGCTGCCATGCTCGGGGAAGTGGGGTTGGGGGATCGGCTTCACAGCGCCATCGACAAGCTGTCCGGTGGTGAGCAACAGCGTGTGGCGATCGCGCGTGCGTTGGTGCATGAGCCGGCGCTGTTGCTTGCGGATGAGCCGACGGGGAATCTCGATGAGGAGACCGCCGCGGGGGTGTTGCCTGTGTTGATATCACTCACGCGGGCTCGCGGGGCGACTCTGCTCGTTGTTACGCATGACACCGGGTTGGCGCGGAGTGTGGATCGCGTGTTGGAGCTGCGCGAGGGGCGCTTGCGAGAGATGGGTGGTGGGTCTCAGGTTGCGCCTGAGGTGGTTGGGCTCGACGGACGGCGCTCGAGGTTATAAGTGTCTACCTTGTGGGCGGCTAGTCTTCGGCATCTGCTGCGACATCCGGCACAGTTGCTGCTGGCCCTGGTGGGGCTTTCGCTTGGAGTCGCTACGATCATCGCGGTTGATATCGCTACGGCTAGCTCGCGGCGGGCGTTTGAGCTGTCGATGGATGCGGTGAATGGGGCGGCAACCCACCAGGTTGTTGGGGGGCCGCGAGGGGTGGATGAGGGGGTTTATGTTGGGTTGCGCACGCGCGCGCTGTTGCCGGGGATGGCGCAGCCGGGGGTGGCGCCTGTGGTGGAGGGGTATGTTCTGGTTGGGGACCGGAGCATGCAGGTAGTTGGGGTGGATCCGTTGGCCAGTCCGGAGTTGGGGGTTGGGGGCGTTGGGCTGGGAGGAGGCGGGTCGCAGGGGGCGGCGGGCGCGCGTGGAGCGGCGGCGCGCGATGAACGCGACGCACGGTCCCGTATCGAGGCGATGCGGAAGTGGTTTACGGTGCGGGGCTCGGTCGTCATGTCCGCTGGGACTGCGAAGGACCTCGGGCTGGCGGTGGGGCAGCGGTTTGAGCTCGACGTTGGCGGGGTGCGGTATCCGGCGGTGTTGATTGATGTGATTCGTGCGCGTAGCTCGGCGTACGACGCGTTGCTGCTTACAGATGTGGCGCAGGCCCAGGAATGGCTGGGGATGGTCGGTAAGCTATCTCGCCTCGATGTGCGAGTCCCTGCGGGCCCCGGTGGCGAGGCGTTGTTGGCGCGGCTGCGCGAGAGGTTGCCACCTGGCGTCCAGCTTCATGAGGCTCAAGGGCGTACGCGCCAGAGTCTCGATATGACGGGGGCCTTCACTACCAACCTGCAGGCGATGAGCCTGCTTGCGCTGCTGGTGAGCGTTTTGCTGATCTATGGGGCGATCAGTTTTGCGGTCGTGCAGCGGCGGCGGGTCATCAGCATTCTGCGCGCCCTGGGCGCGACTCGCGGCGAGGTGCTGACGATCGTCCTCAGCGAGTCGGCGGTGCTTGGCGTCGTCGGTGCGGGGTTGGGGTTGGTGCTGGGCCTCTTCATCGGGCGCGAGCTGATTACGCTCGTTTCTCGGACGATCAACGATCTGTATTTTGTCGTTGCCGTGAACGAGACGACTTTGCCGGTGAGCTCCGTCGTCAAGGCGCTGCTCGGTGGGTTCGGGACAGCGCTGTTCGCCGCCTTGCTGCCCGCGTTGGAGGCTGCAGGGAGCGTTCCGCAGCTTGGTCTGCGGCGCTCGGTGCTGGAATCGCGGGCGGTTACGCTGTCTCGGCGGCTCATCATTGTCAGCGCCGTGCTGGCAGTGTCTGCAGGGGTCGTTGTCATGCTGTCCGGGCGTAGTTACCTCGCGGGGTTTGTCGCGCTCTTCATGTTGTTGCTGAGTGTTGCAGCGGTTACTCCTGCGGTGCTGCGTGGGTTGGCTCGGGCTGCCGCTGGGTTCGCGGGTCGAGCGAGCCCGGTTGCGCGGTTGGCGCTCGGCGATGTGGCTGCGTCACTGAGCCGGACCGGCGTTGCCGTTGCTGCGTTAGGTATGGCGGTCGCCGCGATGATCGGGGTGTCGATCATGGTGGAGAGTTTTCGTGAGTCGTTGCGTGACTGGCTCAGTAACACGATGCGCGCGGATATTTATGTCACCGCCCCCGGGCCCGGGGCGGATCGGCCCGAGCGACGTATTGAGCCTGATGTCATGCGGGCGTTACTGGCTGCGCCGGGAATAGATGATCACAGCGAGAGTCGCCAGGTTGTGGTCGAGTCGCCGAGTGGGCCGATGCCGCTCACGGCGCTGCAATTGACGCGTTCGGGTTCCTCCGCGCTGCAGCTTGTTGCCGGTGCCGCCTCACAGGCTTGGGCTCGCTTCGAGCGCGGCGATGTCATTGTCTCTGAGCCACTCGCATGGAGGTTGCAGTTGCGAGTGGGGGACGAGGTGGCCCTCTCGACGGGCGAGGGTCCCCGGCAGTTTCGGGTTGCGGCGATTTATCGGGAGTATGGCAACGATCGCGGTAATGTGTTGATGAGCATGTCGGAGTATCGGCGCCTGTGGCACGACGATCAGGTCACCAGCATGGGGGTTTTTCTCAAGCCCGGGGTACCGTCGGCGGGGGTGATTGCGGCCATGCGCGCGTCCGTTGGGGGGCGCCAGGGGTTGTTGTTGCGGTCCAATGCCGATATCCGGGCGATTTCGATGAGTATTTTCGAGCGGACGTTCGTGATTACGCGCGTGCTGTATTGGCTGGCGGCGGGTGTGGCGGCGGTGGGGCTCATCAGCTCTTTGTTGGCGTGGGAGCTGGAGCGGTCCCACGAGTTGGCTATTGTGCGCTCGATCGGGCTGACGCCGCTCGGGGCGGGGCTGTTGATTGCGGCGCAGACGGGGTTCATGGGGCTCGTAGCGCTGGTGGCGGCGATTCCCGCGGGCCTTCTCACCGCGCTCGTGTTGACGGATGTGATCAACCGGCGGGCGTTCGGGTGGCAGATCGATTTGCACCTCTCGGTGGCACAGTTCACCAACGCGAGGTGCAAATCGATCTGGGCGGCGCTGGTCGCTGGCGTGTATCCGGCTTGGCGCACGGCTACGGCGTCGATTGCTGGCGATATACGGGAGGAATGAGGGTGGTGCGGCGGCAGCGCGTGATGGGGGGCTGGGGTGTGGCCGTGCAGGTTATGCGGCGGCTGGCGGCGCGTGCGGTCGTGTTGTGCGGAGCGTTGGTGGGGAGTGCTCTGGCTGCGGGGCCATTGCCGGATCTGGGGGTGTTGGGGGGCGGTGTCGATAATGGGTTTGCGCAGGTGTTGGGGGCGCGGGTGCTGGAGTTTCCGCGGGATCATGGGGAGCACGCGGACTATCGGCAGGAGTGGTGGTATGTCACCGGTAACCTCGATGCGGCTACGGGGGAGCGGTTTGGGTTTGAGCTGACGTTCTTTCGATTTGCGCTTGCGCCCGGGACGGAGTTGACTTCGGTGGCCACGGAAGGCGGTGTGTCGCGGTGGCGCACGCGGCAGATTTATATGGGGCACTTTGCGATTACGGACGTTGGGCGTCAGCGCTTCCGGTTTACGCAGAAGCTGGCGCGCGGTGCGGCCGGGCTATCGGGCGCCGAGAATCCGCCGCTACATGTTTGGGTGGACGATTGGTCACTTGCCGCGACGTCTCGGGATGACACTCGCTGGAAGATGCGGGCGGCGCAAGGCGGCTATGAGCTGATGCTCGATGCGCAGGCGCTCATGCAACCGGTTCTGAACGGCGACCAGGGCTTTAGTCGCAAGTCCGAGCAACCGGGCGCAGCGAGCTATTACTACTCGATCCCTCGTGTTGCCGTTCAGGGCACCTTGCTCCGTGATGGAAAGCCTCTGGACGTTCACGGGCTGGCCTGGCTGGACCGGGAGTGGGGCAGCGGACCCTTGCATCGCGGCTGGGATTGGTTTGCCCTGCAGATGAGCGATGGCAGCTCGTTCATGTTCTATGCATTGCGGAAGGAGGATGGCAAGCGCGATCCGGTGAACAGCTCCGGGACCTGGACGAGCCCTACAGGGCAGTCGCGCCAGCTTTCGAGCGCCGACGTTCAGATCGACGTGCTCGATTACTGGACAAATGCCCGAGGGGAACGTTACCCCGGCCATTGGCGAGTGCGGGTTCCAGCCGTCGGGATCGACGTGGACGTGCGCCCGGCGCTGCAGAACCAAGAACTCACAACTTCCACGCGCTATTGGGAAGGCGCCGTGGACGTGACCGCGGCTAGCGGCGAGGCCGGTGCGCGTGCCGTTTCCGGCCGAGGGTATGTCGAGCTGGTGGGATACGCGGGTCAATAGTTGGCGCGAGGCAATAAATCCGATGGGTGACCGGTCTTCTCAAAGGTGCGGATCATTACGATCCCCCCATGTGTCCGGCAACAACCAACGATCAATTTCGTAGGACAGGAGATCTCCATGCGACGCTCATTCGTTTCCGCGCTGGCCACTGTGCTGGTTGCGGTTCCCGCCTTTGCGGCACTCCCGGATGGTTCGAAAGCCCCGGATTTCAGCGCGGATGCTTCGCTCGCCGGCAAGACGTTCCATTTCTCACTCGCGAAAGCCCTGAAGAAGGGCCCCGTTGTGTTGTACTTCTACCCGGCCGCGTTCACGCCCGGTTGCACGATCGAGGCGCACCAGTTTGCCGAGGCGACCGATAAGTTCAAGGCGCTCGGCGCAACCGTGATCGGGGTTTCGCACGATCCGATCGACAAGCTCAACAAGTTTTCGGTCAGCGAATGTCGTAACAAATTCGCCGTGGCTTCGGATGCGGACGGCAGCGTCATGAAGGAATATGACGCGGTGTTGCCCGTGAAGCCTGACTTCGCGAATCGCACGTCATATGTGATCGCGCCTACCGGCCAGATTATCTACTCGTATACCGACCTCAAGCCCGACGCGCATGTCGAGAACACGATGGCGGCGGTGAAGAAGTGGCAGGACGAGCATAAGAAGGGCTGAGAACGACTAGGCCAGGTCCGACAGCACCGCGGGGACGTGGCGGCGTAGCAGGAGGTTTTGCGCTTCCCACTGGTCCTTGGGTTCGAGCTTCTCCAGGAAGCGGACCTCGCCGCCTGCGAAAACCGCGACAGGGATGCCGTCGCGATAGAGGACGCGGTTGCCGCTCAGGGCGGGTAGCCGTTGCCCGGGAGTCAGGATGCCTACCAGGTTGAGTGGGTCGGCTCCCGATAGTGAGACGTGATGTTGGGAGTGTGGTTTGCGGCGGGTGTCTCGCAGCAAACCGATCGCTTCGGGCGCCGCGTATTGCTCGCCGGTGAAACCGGCGACGAAACGGCCGCCGCGGATTTCGCCACGGGCTTCGAGGCGGCGGAAGCACATCAACAGGTCTCGCCACGGTGGCAGCCAGTCGGCCTCGCGGGCCAGGAGCCGCCAGAACACAACACCCCATCGTCGCAGCAGAGTCCGGGCGACGTGCTCGATTGCTTCTTCGTCCTGCAGTAGTGCAACCGGGCGGTTGGATTGCGGGTCGATTTCGGCGTTCTCGGTGAGCGGTTGTCCCGCGTCGCGCCCCTGGCGCTTCTCGGGATTCCCTGCGCTGCGCTCCGGTTGGCGTCGCACCAAGGTCCAGCGTCCGGCGGCGTCCATGCCGAACAGCGCGATGCGGCGCCTGCGGCGGCCACCTGCTGCGGGTCGGCGGCGGTCCGCTGGAACTAATAGCGCGCGCAGGCCGCCGAAGCTGTCCGAGTTGACGATGCCCAAGGCGACCAGTTCGGCGAGGGCCTCTTCTGCCTGGGTGGGTAGAAGTCGCGCGCCATCCGCGATCTCGTCAAAGAACGACGCGCCGTGTGTACGGATGTAGTCGACTACGGCCTGTGCCTTGGTGGACAGGTTGCTCGAGTCGACAGCCCCGGTCAGCGATGACCATACGCGGGTGTTGCGTCTTGCGAGCAGGACGATGGGTGTGCCGCGCACAGGGGCCGCGCTTCGTTCTGAGTCGCTCTTTCGCTGCGCGAGGCGCGTCCAGATAAAGCGTCCGGCGAGACATTGCTCGTCGAGCCACGCCGGCTCGTATTCGGTAATCCGGTTGGGGAGGATCTCGGTTTCCCACGAGCTGGCGGGTGCTTCGAAGCCTTCAAGTTGCGCGAGGATCGCGCCGACAGCGTCGGGGCCCTCCATCCGGCCCTCGGGAGTTACGCGTTGCCATTCGAACAGGAAGCGCAGGAAGTCGCGTGCTTCGACGGGCTCGATTTCGGCACGGAGGCGTTTGACGGTGTAGCGGTGGATGCGCGCTAGGAGGCGCCGCTCGCACCACTCGCCGTCTGCCACGGCCCCGGGCGTGAATTGGCCGCGCATGGCGAAGCCTTCTCGTTGGAGAGCTGCTAGAGCCGTGTCGATGCGGCTGACAGGCAGGCCAAGGGATGCCGCTATGGCTGCCGATGTAACTGGGCCCACACCTTCCAGGCGGCCGCGCACTACCTCGACTAGCGCTTCCTCGGCGGCCCATTGCTTCTCGTATGTAGCGGGTACGTCGATGGGCGGCGTCATTGCCGCTTGCGGGAAGATCGCGCGGAAGATGGGAAGGCGCTCGGCGGTGACCCACAGCGCAGTCGCGTCGCTCGACGGGGTCGCTGTGGTAGTCGACGCGGTGGTGGCGGCCGCGGTAGGCAGAGCTGCGCTCGACGGAGCCGGTGCCGGACTCGGCGGAGCGGCTGCGGCGTGCGACCGAGCCGGTGCCGTGCTGGGCGTTAGGAGTGTGACGCGACGTTGTTTGGCCAGCGTGTCGAGCAGGTCGGGCCAGCCGGGCTGTCGCTGGACCTCGGCGTCGGTCAAGTATGTCAGCCAGAGTAGGGCGTCGTGGAGCTCGTCGGCGTTGGTGGCGTCGGGCCACGACTCGTCGCGGACGCGTTGGATGGCGTCGGGGTCGAGCTTGCCGATGTCAGCGGCGCTTTCGGGGTCGAGCCAGCGGCGGCTCATGACGGCTTGGGTTCGACGCTCTTCGAGCGGGGCGTCGTCGAGGTAGGCGTAGGGGCGTGCCGAGAGGACTTCTAGCGCGAGTGGCGATGGCTCGGTCAAGTCGCGCGCCAGTACGTGGATCTTGCCGCTTTCGAGGCCGCGCAGAAGTTGCTCGAAGCCTTCGACGTCCATGGCTTCTTCGAGGCAATCGCGAATTGTCTGGCGGACCAGCGGGTGGTCGGGGATCTCGAGCTCGCCGGGGAGGTTCTCGGCGCACGCTACCTGGTCGGGAAATACTGAGGTCAACAGGTCTTCTGCTGCCATGCGGGCTAATTGCGGAGGGACCTTCTTGCCGCCGCGGAAGCGCGGGAGTGCGAGCGCGATAGTGGCGCTCCAGCGCCAGCGCGCGGGGAACATGGGGGCGGCGCAGAGCGCTTGGATGAGAAGCGGGCGCGCGGTGTTGGAGTGGAGGTAGCGCGCGACATCGCCTAGCTCGAAGCTATGCGCGGTTGTCAGCGACAGGATGATGGTGTCCTCGGTCGCGGCTGCCTGCAGCTCGAAGTTGAAAGAGCGGCAGAAGCGCTTGCGGAGCGCGAGGCCCCACGCGCGGTTGATTCGACTGCCGAATGGCGAGTGAATCACGAGCTGCATGCCACCGGTTTCGTCGAAGAAGCGCTCGAAGACGATGGTGTCACGAGTTGGGAGCGTGCCGAGGGCCGCGCGCGCTGCCGATAGGTAGCTGACGAGCTGCACGGCCGCCGGCGCTTGGATGCCAACGTCGTCGACCAGCCAACGCAAAGCAGGCTCCAGCGCACCCGCGACCGGCGCGTCAAAGAATTTCAGCGCCGCGTCGCGCACAGGATGTCCAGCGGTCGCGTCCCGCGTCGCGTCGGCTGGTGCGCCTGCGGACGTGTTGTCTGAGGGGACGGGCGCGGGGGGGCTGAGAGCGCTAGATGCGACGTGGCTAGAGGGGCGCGACGCGATGCTCGCGGAAACGCCCGACGCGGCGGGCGCAGCGGCCTGGGTGCGCGCGGCTGAAGCAACCGCGAGGTCGCCTTCGGTCAGGCGAGACTCGATTTCCTGGCGGAGGCGGGAGACGCTGTGCGAAAGCTCGTCGGAGCGGCCGGGGGCTTCGCCGAGCCAGAAGGGGATGGTGGGAGGCTGCCCGTGGGCGTCTTCGACGCGAACGCGGCCTTTTTCCACGCGAAGGATGCGGTAGGAAATGTTGCCGAGTTGGAAAATATCGCCTTGTAGGCTCTCTACGGCGAAGTCTTCGTTCACCGTGCCGACGAAGGTGGCTTGGGGCTCGAGGACGACCTGGTAGTCGGCGTTGTCGGGGATCGTGCCGCCGGAGGTAAGGGCGGTGAGGCGGGCGCCGCGGCGGCCGCGGAGCTGGTGGTTTATTGCGTCGTGATAGATCAGGGCGCCATGGCGGCCGCGACGCGTGGTGAAACCCTCGGCGAGCATGCGGATGACTTCGTCGAACTCGGCGCGCTCGAGGGTGCGGTATGGATACGCGCAACGGTAGAGATCGAACAGGGCTGTGTCGTCCCAGTCTTGCGCGCCGACCTCCGCGACAATTTGCTGCGCGAGAACATCGAGTGGCTTCGTTGGAATTGCGAGGCGGTCGAGCTCGCCGCGGCGCACGGAATCCAATAGGGCCGCGCATTCAACCAACTCGTCGCGCGAGAGCGGGAACAACCGGCCCTTCGGGGTGCCCCCTATGGAATGTCCGGAGCGTCCAACACGCTGCAGGAATGCGGCGATCGATCGGGGTGATCCGATCTGGCAGACGAGATCGACATCGCCAATGTCGATACCCAGCTCGAGAGACGCGGTGGCAACGAGCGCCTTGAGCTGCCCGTTCTTGAGGCGACTCTCGGCGTCGAAACGCAGTTCTTTGGCCATGCTGCCGTGGTGAGCGGTGACGAGGTGCTCGCCTATCCGCTCAGAGAGGTGGCGCGCAATGCGTTCGGAGTGGCGACGCGTGTTGACGAAGATGAGCGTCGTGCGGTGCTCCGCAACGAGCTCGGCCAGCCGGTCGTACACCTGCAGCCAGACATCGCCGGACATCACGGCTTCCAAAGGAGCCAACGGAATCTCGATCTGCAGATCGCGATCGCGGATGTGGCCGGAGTCGATGATGATGCAGTCGGCGCGACCTTCTGCGTCGATCTGACGCGAGCCGACCAGGAAGCGAGCGACCTCCGCGATGGGCTTCTGGGTGGCGGACAAACCAACACGGGTCAGCTTGCGTCCGGCCAGCGCTTCCAAACGCTCCAGGGAGAGCGCGAGGTGCAGGCCGCGCTTTGTGCCGACCATCGCGTGGATTTCATCGACAATAACCGTGCGAGTGGTCGATAGCATCTTGCGGCCGGATTCCGAGCCGAGAAGGATGTAGAGCGACTCGGGCGTCGTCACCACGATATGTGGTGGACGCTTTCGCATGGCAGTGCGTTCGTGTTGGGGTGTGTCGCCGGTGCGGACGAAAGTGCGGATGTCGACGTCGGGGAGTTCGAGCGCCTGCAATTCCTCGCGGATGCCAGCGAGAGGTGATTCGAGGTTGCGGCGGATGTCGTTAGACAGTGCTTTGAGCGGAGAGACGTAGACGATGTATGTTTCGTCAGCGAGACCACCGCCCTCGACGCCCTGGCGGACGAGTTGCTCGATAGCGGCGAGGAATGCAGCGAGTGTTTTGCCGGAGCCAGTGGGCGCGGCAATCAGGACGTTGCGTTGCGCGTGAATGGCAGGCCACGCCTGCTCCTGCGGCACCGTTGGCGCGTCGAAGGTTCGTTTAAACCAGTTGGCAACGGCGGGGTGAAATGACGAGAGAACGGCCACGCTAGTGTCTTCCGGGGTGTCGATACGCAGGCGCGAAGAGGGCCCACGCCGATTGAAGCACAGCGGGGGCCGCGGGGAAACCCGGCGCAAAAAATACCCGCGCCTATACAGCGATGCGTCGTAGAAGGCGCTGTATGAGGGCGCGGCGCGCGGAAATCAACTCGCTAGCGAGGGAGCGTGAAATAGAACGCCGCGCCGCAGTCGACCGCTGATTCGGCCCAGATTTCGCCACCGTGGCGATGGACGATCCGCTGGACGGTCGCGAGGCCGATGCCGGTGCCGGGGAACTGCGTTTCCGAGTGCAGGCGCTGAAAAGGACTGAAGAGCTTCGCGGCGTAGCGAGTGTCGAAGCCGGCGCCGTTGTCGCGAACGAAGTAGACCGTGCGGCCGGTGCGGTCGGCGCCGGAGCCGAATTCGATCTGGGTGCGCTCCTGGCGGCCGGTGAACTTCCAGGCGTTGGACAGCAGGTTCTCGAGCACGATGCGCAGCAGGCCGGAGTCGCCCTGGACGCTGATGCCCTCGGCTACCGTAAATTCGGCCACGCGTGTTGGAGCATTGTCCTGCAACGACTTCAGGACTTCCCGCGCCTGGCACGAGAGGTCCACCGTCGTTACGTGGAGTGGGGCGCGCACGATTTTCGACAACCCGAGCATATCGTTGATCAACCGATGTGCGCGGCGCACGGCTGTCGAGATGCGCTCGAGATGTTTGCGGTTGGGCTCATCGAGCATTTCCGTCGTGTTTTCGAGCAACACCTGCGCAAAGCCGTCGATCGTGATGAGCGGCGAACGCAAATCGTGCGCGACGGAGTATGAGAAGGCCTCGAGCTCTTTATTCAACACCTCGAGCTCGGTGTTGCGCCGATTGACCTCCGCCGTGCGCTCCGCAACTTTCCGCTCCAGATTCGCGAACAAGTCGGCAGCCTCGATGGCAATGGAGGTGCTGTCGGCGAGTGCCTGCAGGAGCTCGGTTTCGGCTTTCGTGGCGAGGTGTGGTTTAGCCCAGTACACGCCAATGGCGCCTATGGGTGCTACCCTACGGATCGGCGTCATCACGAGGCTCTGCACGAACGTCGGGCGATAGGCGTCGTGCGGAATGCGCGGGTCGAGGTAAATGTCCTCGATGATCGCCGCTCGGCGATTCAACATCGTCCACCCGCTGATGCACGCCTGCAGGGGAAATCTCTGCCCTTTCCACAGCGGCCCGATTGCGTCCTCCTCCGCATAAAAACACTTGTCACCGTCGCGAAGCACGAAACTCGCGCCATCCGCACGGACCAGGGCACGCGCCGCGTGGCGCACGATGTCCATGATGGTCTGCAGGTCGCGGGCCAGCGAGAGCCGCTGCACGACAGACACCAACTGTTGCATGCGCTCGACGGCAGCACTCGTGGCCGCGGCTGTTGGATCCGGTGCCCTGGAGGCCCCGGGCACGGCCTCTTTGATGGTGGGGGCCAGGCGATGCAGCTCGGATTTCGGAACGCGAGCCGTAATGCTGCGCTCCGCACTCAATGGCTGTTCGTCGACGGCGGTCGGCGCGGACGACACCACGATGAAGGGAATTCCCGGGAAACGCTCGCGTGCGTCCGACAGGGCTTCGCTCCCGTCGTACCCGAGCACACTACTGTCCGAAAGAACAGCGTCGAAATGGGAGTGTTGCAAGGCTGCGCGGTAGGTCGCGCCAGAGTCGACGGCGAGAATCTCGCAATCGATGCCTTCTCGAGTCAGTGTCGTGCGCACCAACTCGACGTCGTCTCCGTTATCTTCAAGGTGAAGAAGTCGCAGCGTCATGCGCGAGTGCCCTCGTGGCGGTCTGTCATCAGAAGGGCAGAATACTATGTTCCTTTGGGAACTGCGGACTGTGATAGTGCAATCAAATCAACATGATGCGGCGCAATGTTAATGCGTAAGCTTGGCAATGATGCCTAAGCTTCAGCTGTGGCTGTCAACGCGCTGGCTGGGCGCGCCGTTGGGCGGTCTGGGGTTTTGTCTCAGGTGCGATAAACCGGAGTACAGTAGCCAACGCCGCCGGCGGGCCACTTATAGAGAGGCGATGGATGTGGGATAAAGCTACGGATGCCGAAGAGTCCTTCAGAAGCAAAGCGATCTGGTGGTCCACCGCTGCGGTGGCCCTTCTGATCGTTGGCATCGGTGTCTACTACCGCTACTACGCATCATCGCACGCGCCCGTAAAGGTCGAGGAGAAAGCACCGCCACCGCCGCCGGCCACGAACGCCGATAACGGCGGCATCCAGCATCCGGTGCCGGCTGGAGCGGCGGAAGCTGCCTTGCCGGCTCTCAATCAGAGTGACCAGGTGGTCCGCGATTCGCTGGCAGGTCTGCTGGGATCCAAGTCGGTCGAACAGTTCATCATCCCTGAGAACGTGGTGCGGCACATCGTGGTGACCGTCGACAATCTGCCGCGTAAGAAGGTGGCAGTCGACCTGCGGCCGATCAAGCCGACACCGGGCGACGCCGTGGTTTCCAGCCAGGGGGATAACAGCACGCTGAGCACGGCGAACTATGCGCGCTATGCCCCGTTCATCCACTTGGTGGAAACGACGGACCCGAAAACCGTTGCGGCCGTTTATTTCCGGCTGTATCCGTTGTTTCAGCAGGCATACGAGGACCTGGGCTACCCGGGGAAGTTCTTCAATGACCGCTTGATCGAGGTGATCGACCATCTCCTGGCGGCGCCCGAGCCGCAGGGGCCGATCGAGCTGGTGCAGCCGAAGGTCTTCTACCAGTTCGCGGACCCCAGGCTCGAGGATCTGTCAGCCGGGCAGAAACTGATGATCCGCATGGGGCCGGCCAACGAGCGCGTGCTGAAGGGGAAATTGCGCGACTTGCGGACCGAGCTCCTGCAAAGCGGTGCGGGCGGCCCGCCGCCCAAGGCCGCCACCGGGACGCAGTGAGCCCATAACACGCACCGACGCAAGTCGCCGCTATTTTATAAGAACAACAGTTCGTGCAGGTGAAGGTATGAACGCCACGATGGGTGGATATGATCCGGGGCTGGAAAGGCCGCTCGAGCACTTGAGGTCGATCCTCATTCCGAGCGAGACGCTCGAGGCATGGGCGGTCCAGCGGCGGGTCTTCGCCCTGACGCACCGGCGGCTGTTGCTCGCGGCCACCAGTGGTCGGCTCATTCTGCTCACTCGCAAGCTCCTGGGGGGCTTTGACGTCTCCGACATCCGCTGGCAGGACCTGGAGGAAGTGACCCTGCGTGTCGGGATGTTGGGAGCCGATCTGTTGGTGCGGGCCGGCAAGCCAACGGATTTCGCCTCGCAGGGTAGCCAGAGCTCGCAGCGCTTCGAGTTCGCGGGACTGCGCAAAGACCAGGCACAGGCCGTCTATCGCATCTGCCAGGCCCAGGACCAGGCGTGGCGTGAGAAGCGGCGTGTGCGCGAGCTGGAGGAGTTACGTGCCCGTGCGGGCGGAATCCAGGTGACTCCCGGGTTGGGAAGCTACACACCGCCCGCGGGCTCCGCGCAGTCGGAGGCGGTACGCCGGCTGCAGGAGGCCAAGCAGATGTTGGATGGGAAGCTCATCACGGATGCGGAATACGAGGCGATCAAAGCAAAGATCGTCTCGTCGTCGTAAACGCTACGCCCGCCGCCCGGTGACCGAAGCTTCCGCGGTGAGAAGTCTGCTGTTGATTGTTGTCGCCGCCGCGGCCCTCGCGGGCTGCAGCCGGGGCGACTCCGTAAGCCCCCCCGGCTGGGTGCTGCATGCGCGCATCCAGTTTTTCGGGCCCGACGGCCAAGTCGCGCCGGAGCCCCGGCCGAGCAACACGTTCCGGCTGTTTTTTCCGTACATCTGCGGCGACCTGTACGGGCCGGCGACGACGGGGGATTTCATCCACCCCGTCATCCAACCCGACGGCACGTTCGAGATCGATTTCGGCCGGGTGCAGCAGGACCTGACTCGCTCGCTCGAGCCCACTGAGTTCAGTCTCGACTACCTGAAGATCGATCCGGCGAATGCGCGCATCGCGCGGCTGGCGCCGTTGGCGCTGCAGCCGGACGGCATCGAGCAGGTGGCCACTACGGACTGGATCGATGCGCGCACCCACGAGCGACTCATGCTCGTGTATTTCGACCGGCCCGCCCGGATTACGGGGGCCCTGGTCCGGAAGGACTACACCATTCTCTACAATGTCCGGGCGACCGCGGCCGGCTATATCTGGGTCGCCCGCCGCAAGACGGACGACGGCGAACAGATGTACACCGAAGTAGAGAAGCCGGAAGCGGTGATCCTGGCGCTCACTCCGCCCGAAAAAGCGGCGTCGCCCCAACTTATGCACAAGTAATCCACAACGGTGCACAAGTAATCCACAGGCGTTCCACACCCGCGACACGATATGCTCGCGTCATGGCTTTGAGATTTCCGAGACGCCGCACTCCCCGCAGCGAGGCCGCTGTGATAGGGACGTATACCTTCCCCAGCCGCACCGTACAGATCCTGCAGACTCCGGACGAACGCATCCAATGGACCTGCGACTGCGATAAGTTTCGCCGTCAGACCGCGACTCGTGAGCCGCTGTGGTGCAAGCATATCGCCAAGGCGGCGGCGCGCCGCTCGATCGAGCGTCTCACGCGCCGCGTTGCGGTTCCGCGGCCCCTCGATCGCTGAGCTTCGAAAGACACCGCAGCAGCCGAGCGCTAGTCAGACAGGCTCCTAAGGCGCTCGCCGCGGCAACACCCGGATGAGCGCTTCGCGCTCGTGCTCGTGCCGCATCATGTTAGTCCGAACCCGCAACAGGTCACGCCGCGCCACGAGTCCCACGAGCGCGCCGGACGCGCGGTTGAGGATCGGCACGCGCCCATGCTCGGTGAATGACATGCGGTCCGCGAGATGCCCCGCCAGCTCGTCGTCATAACCGACGACCAACTCCTGACCTTCCACCTGTTCGCGTAGCAGCTTCTCCCGCGCATCCTCGTCTCCGAGCCAGCGCAGGGCATCGGCACGCGAGACCATGCCAATCACCTTGCCGTGGGTGTCGGTTACCGGATAGCTCTTGTGCCGTCGCGGCGCATCGGGGGCAGTAAAGAACGTCAGGACCTCGGCGATCGTCCAACTCGCCGGCAAGGATTCCGCCGGGCGCGCCATGATGTCCGCGACTCGTATCGTCTCGAACGGATCGATGACGTACTCGCGGGTGATGTGATGCCCGCGGCGGGCGACCTTCTCCGTGAGAATGGAGCGTTTCAGTAATAACACCGTGGTGGTGTGCGCGGCCGCGCAGCCGATGGCGAGCGGCAACAGGGCGTTGAGATCGTGAGTGAGCTCGAGGCCGAACATCATGGAGGTCAGCGGCGAGCGCATCGTGCCGCCCATCATCGAGGCCATGCCGACGAGGGCCCACATGCCGGTATCGCCGGGTGATACGCAGCCCCCGAACAACGAGCCCAACACCCCGCCCATGATGAGCAGTGGGGCGAGAACGCCGCCCGAGGTCCCCGAGCCGAGAGCCACGGACCAGATGACGGACTTGACGATCAGCAGCCGTAACGCCGCGCCGGATGGCATATCGCCATGCAACAGCGCAGCGATGTTGTCGTAGCCGACGCCCAACGCGTGGGGCTCTATGAGACCCCCCGCACCGATGACGAGGCCGCCCAGCATCGGCCACCACATCCAATGGATCGGCAGGCGTTGGAACAGGTCCTCGGCGCCATACACCATGGCCGTGAGCGTGCCGGAGCCCAGGCCCGCCACGAGCCCGAGAAGGGCGCACAGGAGCAAGTCGGGTTGCGTCATGGTGCCGCTGGTGGCGAGGGGAAACAGGGGGTCGGTGCCGAGCGCCCAGGAGCGCCACATTGCGGCGACGACGGAGGCAACCGCGACGGGCACGAAGCTGCGCGGCTTCCATTCGAACAGCAGCAACTCGACGGCCAGGAGGATTGCCGCGATCGGTGTGCCGAAGGTGGCCGTCATACCGGCCGCCGCGCCGGCAACCAGCAGTGTCTTGCGCTCGGCGTTCGAAAGGTGGAACAACTGCGCGAACAGGGACCCGAGCGCGCCGCCGGTCATGATGATAGGGCCCTCGGCGCCGAACGGGCCGCCGGTGCCGATGGAGATCGCGGACGACAGGGGCTTGAGCAGTGCGACGCGCGCCTGGATGCGGCTGCGACCGATGAGAATAGCCTCGATGGCCTCGGGAATGCCGTGGCCGCGGATCTTTTCCGAGCCGTAGCGCGCCATCAGGCCGATGATGAGGCAACCGACAACCGGGATCAGGATCGAGGCGGGGCCCAGGTGGTTGCCCGCGATGGTGACGGACGCACCGCTCAACACGCCGAAATAGGCGAGATTCGTGACGAAATTGATGAGGCGGGAGAGGACCCATGCGGCCAGGGCGCCGGTGCTGCCGACAACTACGGCCATCGCCGCGAGGATCAACACCCGGTGGTCCGCGGTGAAGTCGCGTAATTTATCGTGGGAATTCGAGGCGTGCGCAGGGTCCGGCATCGGCATCTACGTGGGAATGCCCGGGAATTCGGGCACCGCTAATATATCGTATTGCGATACTTTGAGGTGAGCGATGAAGCACGTCGCCGCGGGGCCGGGCAGCCTCGCCAAGGGGGATTTCGAGACATTGGCGGAATTCCGCTACTTATTGCGCCACTTCGGTGCATTCAGCGAGGCCGCCGCCCGCGGGGCCGGACTTACGGCCCAGCAGCACCAGGCGCTGCTCGCGATCAAGGGGTTCCCCGGCCGCGAGCAGGTCACGATCGGCGAGCTCGCCGAACGACTCAATCTCAAACACCATAGCGTTGTAGGACTAGTCGACAGGCTCATGGGGCGCGGTCTGATACAGCGGCGCCACGACGAAGAGGATCGTCGTAAGGTGAGGATCGAGCTGACGCCCAAGGCGGAGGCGTTACTCCTGGAGCTCACGCTGGTACACCGCGATGAGCTACGACGTCTCGCGCCGCTGCTGCACGAGCTGTTGCGCAAGGTGCAGGGGTTGGGACACTAGCCGGGCAATTGTCAGGTCAGTACTCGGTGTACTTACGCGAGCTGCCGCGCACCTGGTCGGCCGGGTAACGCCGCTCGTTTTGTTTGAGCTTGTCGGCCGCTGCGGCGAGCAGATCAAATCCCAACTTGTCGGCCAGCCGCACGAGGTAAATCAACACGTCGGCGGACTCGGCGCGGATACGCGCCAGCTGCGCGGCCTCCGGTGCGGCGCTCTGCGCAGCTGTCAGCCACTGGAATTCGGCCGCGAGCTCGCCGGCCTCCGCAACCAGCGCCATGGCCAGATTCTTCGGTGTATGGAATTGGTCCCAGTCCCGCTCGGCGGCGAATTGCCGCACGCGCAGCGTCAGGTCGGTCAGTGGCGTCGCGCTCATGGATTTCAAGGTGCCTGTGAGGGTGTTGTAAGCATACCGATGTGGCTGCATTTTGGCGAAATCAGACATGTCACGTGGAGTTCAGGGGACGTTCAGCTTGGGCGAAACTCAAGAACTGTAGCGGAACCGTATTGCGCTGCGCTCCGTTATGACAGGGCCCGAAAATTGCGACGCCACGAGGTAGGCGTTGGTGACGGTCCTTTTCAAAGGAGGCTGTAAATGATCCAACTGCGGTTCAATTCTTTGGCCGGGACGGACCCTGCGATTCTCGGGCCCGCGCCGTTCTTCAGGATTGAAGGGCCGCTGTTACAACAGGGTCCCGAGCGCGGCGTGATCGCGCGCTACTTCGACCATCATTGGGAGATCGGCAGCCGCTTCGTCTCCAGTTTCGAGTCCGTGGAGCCGGTGATGCTGCACTTCGAGGGGGCCGGCGGCGAGATCTCCAGGACGCAGGGTCCCTTCCAACAAGTGCGGTTTCCGAACGGCTCCTGTTATGCCGACCGGGTGCTGCTCGCGGAGCTGGTGGACGACCGGAGTGGCCCGAAAGGGCCTCATGGGGACGGTCATGGGCAGTGGCTGCAGCGAGCGGACCTCACGCGCTGGCCCGTGATGGTACTCAGCGCCGCCGCGGGTGTCACGCCTCGATGAGCCCGTGACGGATCGCCAGCAGGGTCAGCTCCGATTGGTTCGAGACACCGAGCTTCTGTTTGATGTTGTAGAGGTGGGTGCCCACCGTGGACGCGGAGAGTTTCAGATCCTCGGCGATGCGCTGCACGGTGGCGCCGCCGGCGAGGCGGACGAAAACCTCGAACTCGCGCTCCGAGAGGCGCTCGACCGGGGATTTGGCGGCGCCTTCGATATCGGCGAGCGCGAGCTTCTGCGCCAGGCTGACGTCGATATAGCGCCGGCCGGCGGCGACAGTGGTCACCGCCTCGAAAAGGGCTTCGGGGGCGCTGCGCTTGGAAAGAAAGCCGAGCGCGCCCTCGCGGAATGCCCGGCGCGCGTGCATGGGGTCGTCGTGCGCCGATAGCGCGAGAACTTGCGCATCCGGGTGGTGAGCACGAATCCTCTTCAGCGCTTCCAGGCCGCCCATGCCGGGCATCGCGATGTCCATGACCAGCACGTCCGGCGCCAGGTCGTCATAGCGCTGACACGCGGCCTCTCCCGACTCGGCTTCGCCGACCACCTGGACTTCGGGATGCGACTGCAAGAGCAGCCGGAAACCCATGCGGACCACGGCATGGTCGTCGACCAACACGACGCGAATCATGACGTCACCGCTACCTCGGTATTGGCGGCCACCAGGGGGATCTCGGCGGTCAGGCTGACGCCGTGGGGCTCACGATTGGCTACGGTGAGCTCTCCGCCAAGATGCTCGACCCGTTCCGTCAGGCCTCGTAGTCCGAAATGACCGGGCCGCGACCAGTTTCCGGCCGGCAGTCCGACCCCGTCGTCGGTCACGGTGACGATCATTCGCTGGGTGCCATCCCCCGCGCCCGAACGGCCCTCCAGGTTGATGTCGATGTTTTTCGCCTGCGAGTGTCGTAACGCGTTGATCAGACCCTCCTGAACGACCCTGTAGGCGGCGAGTGTGACGCTTGGACCCAGGTCCGCGGGAAGGTTGTGTCGCAGTGTCAGGGTGATGGCCGGATTGCGCCGTTGCCAGTCGCGAACGAGATTTTCCAGGGTCTCGGCCAGTGCGAGGGTATCCAAGGAGACCGGCATCAGTCGTGGGATGAGTCCATGCATGGCATCGTACAAACGCGCCGCCTCTGCGGAGATGAGGCGTGCGGTGTCGCTCATCTGCGGTTCCTTCGACTGCGTGGCGATCGCCAACGCGAGGCTACGAATTGCCGTCACGGACTGTCCGAACTCGTCGTGGAGCTCGTGCGCGATCAGGCGCCGCTCTTCCTCCACACGTTGCTCGACCAACAGCGACAACTCGCGCCGCTCCTCGAGACGGGTCTCCGCTTCGCGGGCTTTGCGTTCGGCCTGGACGTTGTCTTCTACTGCCTGTGCCATCCGGTTGAACGCCGCTCCGATCTCGGAGGCTTCCGTTCCGGGCAGTGGCGGCAGCCGGTAAGTCAACTCACCGTGCTGGATGCGCCGCAGTCCGTTGGCAATGGCGGGAAACGGCGCGAGCGCGCGTTCGACCGACCAGAATGCCAGTGCGTTGACGGCGACCAACATGATGATCGCGACGGACAGCAACTCCCGGATGTCGTCCCACGCGTCCAGCATGGCGCGCGAGGCTTGTGCCTGGACCACCAACTGGGCGCCGCCCGGTAGTGGGAATATGTGTCTCGCGGTGTGGGGCGCGATCAGGTGTGCGAACCAGGCGGGGGCTTCGTGCCCGGCTTTGTAGGTCGCCGGCGGCGACGTGTACAGAACCTCACCCGAGGGAGCCCGCAGAATGATGTCGTTGGCCCGGATGTGGCCGAGCTGGTGCAGAAACTCGAGCACGACCGGGGTGCCCCCCGTGCGGGAGTAGATGACCGCCAGTCGCCCGAGAAGTTGCGAGGCTACGCCATTGGCCGCCTCGATCTCTTCGCGCACCGAGGTGCGGGTGTTCTGGATTTCCTCGACCAGGAGCACGCCCACGAACACGGCGGTCAAGCCGGTCACGACGAGGTTCAGGCGAGTCCGCAGCTTCATGGGCTTGATGGTAGCAGCGCAGGGCTAATGAAAATCATGAGCCCACTTTCATGATCGGCCGGATTCGGCCAGGACCCGAGGTGCTGCATCGTGAGGCTGTCCATCATCAGGAGCTTCGTCATGAAATGGGAAACACCGCAAGCCACTGATTTCCGGTTCGGCATGGAAATCACGATGTACATCGCCAAGCGCTGAAAACGCCTTCGGGTCCGGAGCCTGGCCGTAAGGCTCCGGCTCCCCGCCCCCTTCGGCGATTGAAGCCTGCGTGAGAATCCGGGTGCTAGGTTCGGCGGCCGGCGGCGGTTTTCCGCAGTGGAACTGCAATTGCCGCAATTGTTCCGGGGTGCGTAGCGGCACACCGCACATGCGGGCCCGGACGCAATCCTCGATCGTGGTCGCCGGCAGCAGCCCCGCTGCCTGGGCTCTCGTCAACGCCTCGCCGGATATCCTTACCCAGCTCCAGGCAAACAGTTTTCTGCAGCCCGGCCGGGCGCCGCGCGATACGGCCATCACGGGCATCGTGCTGGTCGACGGGCAGATCGACCACACCACCGGGCTCTTCATGTTGCGAGAGGCGACCCGCCCGTGGCCGCTCTGGTGTACCGATAGTGCGTACGCCGATCTGACGCGGGGGAATCCCATCCTGCAGGTGCTTTCCCACTATTGCGGCATAGACCGCCGCCGTATCGATCTGCTGGGCGAGGATTTCCAGGTGGAGGGTGTTGCCGGAGTCCGTTGGCGCGGTTTGCCGGTCGCGAGCAAGCCCGCGCCTTATTCCCCCAACCGGGGGTCGCCCGTGGCCGGGGATAACGTCGCCCTGTTGATTACGAACGAGGCGACGGACAAGACGGCGCTGTACGCCCCCGGGCTCGGCTCCATGGAGGACCCCATCTGGGAGGCGATGCGGCGCGCCGACTGTGTGTTGGTGGACGGCACGTTCTGGACCGACGACGAGATGATCCGGCTCGGGCTGTCCCGCAAGCGGGCGCGGGAGATCGGCCATCTGCCGCAAAGTGGCCCGGGCGGGATGCTCGAGTGGCTGGGGCAGTTGCCCGCGGCCACGCGCAAGATTTTGATCCATATCAACAACACCAATCCCATTCTCGATGAGACCTCGCCGGAGCGCGCCGAGTTGCGGCGTCGTGGGGTTGAGGTGGCCTGGGATGGGATGGAGATCGTGCTGTGACCGCAGAGTCCGTGACGGCGATGGAGCCGTGGTCGGCGCAAGAATTCGAGCGGCGGCTGCGCGACAAGGGTCGCTCCTACCACATCCATCATCCCTTCAACGTGATGTTGAATACCGGGAAGGCGAGCCCGGAGCAGATCCGCGGCTGGGTGGCGAATCGCTTCTATTACCAGATCAGTATCCCGATCAAGGATGCGGCCATTCTCGCCAACTGCGACGATCGCGCGGTGCGGCGCAACTGGGTGCAGCGGATCCTGGATCACGACGGGTATGGCGATGATCTCGGCGGTATCGAGTCGTGGCTGCGCCTGGCCGAGGCCGTCGGTTTGCAGCGGGCCCGGGTTGAAAGTCTGTCGGAGGTTCTGCCGGGTGTGCGTTTCGCTGTCGACGCCTATGTCAATTTCGCGCGGCGTGCGCCGTGGCCCGAGGCCGTGTGCTCGTCGTTGACCGAGTTGTTTGCGCCGGAAATCCACAAGCAGCGCCTGGCCGGATGGCCTGACTACTATCCTTGGATCGATCGTTCCGGGCTGCACTATTTCCAGAGTCGTGTGAGTCTCGCGCGGCGCGATGTCGAGTTCGGGCTGGCGGTGACGCTGGCGCGTTTCCCGACCCGGGAGCAGCAGGAGCGCGCGTTGCAGATTCTGCAGTTCAAGCTCGATGTGTTGTGGCAGATGAACGATGCCATGGCGCTGCGTTACGGGGTGCCGTCGTGAGTGAGATCAGTGAGCTCGGTAAGCCGGTCGTCGGCCGGGGTTTTCGCCTGCAGTGGGAGCCGGCGCAGGAGGCGCACGTGCTCCTCTACCCGGAAGGGATGGTGAAACTCAACAGTAGCGCCGCGGCGATCATGAGTCGGTGTGACGGTGTGCGGACCGTCGCCGATATTGTTGCGGATATCGAGCGCACGTATGGCGTCACCGGGCTGGCCTCTGATGTGAACGCGTTTGTGGCGATGGCGCGGGAGAAGAGTTGGTTGGAGATGAAGGAGTGAGTGAGCTGGAGCCGTCACCGGAGCCTGGCGAGGCGCTGTTGGACGAGGCGTCGGGCTCGCACGCGGCGCTCAGTTCCGGGGCGACTTTGGGCCCGGCCTCGGCGCAGGCGCCGTTGGCGCAAGGGGTTCCTGCGACGCGCCCGGGGCCGCCTCTTTGGCTCCTGTTGGAGTTGACTTACCGCTGCCCGCTCCACTGCGTGTTTTGCTACAACCCGACCGAGTTTGCGGCCACGGGCCCGGAGTTGGCAACCGAGGACTGGTTGCGGGTGCTGCGCGAGGCGCGGGCGCTCGGAGCGGTGCAACTGGGGTTGTCGGGCGGCGAGCCGCTCGCGCGGGACGACCTCGAGGTCATTGTCGCCGAGGCGCACTCCCTGGGCTTCTACATCAATCTCATCACCTCGGGTGTCGGGATGACCGAGGCGCGTGTTGCGGCTCTGAAGCGTGCCGGGCTCGATCATATCCAGCTTTCGTTCCAGGACAGCTCGCGGGAGATGAATGACTTCCTGAGCAGCACGCGCACGTTCGAGCTCAAGGCGAAAGTGGCTGCCCTGATCAAGCAGTACGAGTACCCGATGGTGCTCAATGTCGTGTTGCATCGCCTCAACATCGATCACGTGGAGGAAATTCTCGAGCTCGCGCAGGGCATCGGCGCCGAGTACGTGGAGCTCGCCAACACGCAGTATTACGGTTGGGCCTGGCTCAATCGCGAGCACCTCATGCCCAGTCGCGAGCAATTGCGCCGGGCCGAGGCGACCCTGGAGCGTTTCCGGGCGCGGCCGGGGCAGAAGATGAAGATCTTTTTCGTCGTCCCCGACTACTTCGAGACCCGCCCCAAAGCGTGCATGAACGGCCTGGGCTCGGTGTTTCTCACCGTCACGCCGGATGGGACCGCGCTGCCCTGTCATGCGGCGCGCATGTTGCCCGGCTTCACCTTTCCGAATGTGCGGACCGATCCGGTTCGCGAGATCTGGTACGAGTCGCAAGCCTTCAATCATTTTCGCGGCACCGGCTGGATGAAGGAACCGTGCCGGAGCTGTCCGGAAAAGACGCGCGACTTCGGTGGCTGCCGCTGCCAGGCATATTTACTCACGGGTGATGCGGCCAATGCGGACCCGGTTTGTGATCTCTCGCCGCACCATCACCTGGTCACTGCCGCCGTAGCGGCGGCCGATGCCCGAGGGCCGTCAGCCAACGACGGCCTGATATTCCGGGACCACCGGATCTCGATCCCCGTGGTGGTGGTCGGGCGCGAGAGCGCCTCGAAGTAAGGCGCGGGCATATGAGTTGCTGCCGGGTTCCGCGCTACAGGGTGGGTCACGCGCGTGAAGCCTCGCCACGATCTGCGACACAGGCAAAGAGGAGTGAGCTGCGGCGTCGAGCGAAGTCGCCGCGACGACGAGCGGGCGTTTGATCGCGAGCTGTTGGACACGCCACACCGGCAGAGAAGAAGTCCTGCAAGAGATGACACCTTGGTCCGGAGCGGCGCTGCAGCGTCAGCCGTTTCAGGTTCCTGGAAGCCGGGTTGGAAGGCTGCGTCGACGTGGGAGCTTGCCCCTGAGGGCGAGGGGCTTGCGAGGGATGTTCCCGGCAAACACGACGACACGGTCGATCCTCACGGACGTACCGCCGCGAGTCCTGAGGAGATTCCCGAGAAAGGCTGGCGTGACATATTGTCGCGCGTCAGGCAGAGCCTCGGGCGAGACAATACGTCTGTAGTCGCCGCCGGGATTGGATTGCACGGATTGCTTGCCGTCTTTCCAGCTCTCGCGGCGATTGTGTCGGTGTATGGCATGTTTGCCTCGCCGCAGAATGTGGCGAACGATCTCGGTTTCTTTCTCAGCGTCGTCCCGGCCGACGCGGCAAAGCTGCTCACGGCTCAATTGCAGACCCTGGCCGCAACCACGAATCACACGCTGGGATTTGGGGCGGGCGCCGCGGCCTTGCTCGCGCTGTGGAACTCGCGCAAAGGTGTGGGCGCTTTGATGGTCGCGACCAACATCGCCTACAAGGAGCAGGATCGACGTAGTTTTTTACAGAAGCTCGTTCTTTCGGTCGCCTTCTCGCTGGCCGCGATGCTGATTTTTGCCGTGATGCTGCTGGTCGGGGTGGCGGCGCCGGTGCTGTTGCAGGCCGCGCATCTCGGGCGGGGAGCGTCGACCGCGTTGCTGGTGGTCCGTTGGGTGCTGCTGTGGTCGTTCGCCGTGTTAGGTTTTTCGTTTGCGTACCGGTATACCCCCGATCGCCAGCGTCCGAAGTGGCGCTGGGTCACGCTAGGCTCGGTTATTGCGGCGACCTTGTGGATTCTGGGGAGCCTGGCGTTCTCGGAGTACGTTCAGAATTTCGGTAGCTACGGCAAAACATACGGCGCGCTGGGCGGGGTGATCGTGCTGATCATGTGGTTCTACCTGATGGGATTTACCATAGTGCTCGGCGCGGAGATCAATGCGGAAGCGGAGCATCAGACGGCGGTAGACACTACGGAAGGGCCGCCGGCGCCGATGGGGAAGCGGGGGGCTTACGTGGCGGATACGCTGGGGCGCAGCGCGAAGTAGACGCGCGCGGGGAAGGTTGCGCGTCTTGGCTTGTAGGCGAGCGCCGATGGTCTACAATTGCACCCTTCAGCCTCTGCAGCCAGTCGGCCTTCAGAGCCCCTGTCTGTTCCTATTGAGGTGTCCTCGTGAGCTCTACTCCTGCCGCACCCGCGGCTGCTGACCCGACTTCGTCTCCCGCAGCGAGCGGATTCTCTGACCTGGGACTGAACCCAGCCATCCTCGAAGCGCTGACGGGCCTCGGCTACGAAATGCCGACGCCCATCCAGGCGGCCACCATTCCGCCGTTGCTGTCGGGTTCGGACGTGCTGGGGCAGGCGCAGACCGGCACCGGAAAGACCGCGGCGTTCGCGTTGCCCGTGCTGTCGAAGATCAATGTCGAGCTCGCACAGCCGCAGGCTTTAGTGCTCGTGCCGACGCGTGAGCTGGCCATCCAGGTCGCCGAGGCGTTTCAGAGCTATGCGGCGCACATGCAGGGATTCCATGTGCTGCCGATTTACGGAGGCCAGAGCTACACGCCGCAGATCAAGGGGCTGAAGCGCGGAGCGCACGTGGTGGTCGGCACGCCCGGTCGGGTCATGGACCACATGAAGCGCGGCACGCTGGATCTGAGCGGCCTCAGTTTCCTCGTGCTCGACGAGGCGGACGAGATGTTGCAGATGGGATTCGTCGATGACATCGAGTGGATCCTGGAGCAAACGCCCGCGACGCGGCAGGTGGCGCTGTTCTCCGCGACGCTGCCTGCGGCCATTCGTCGGATCGCGCAGAAGCATCAGCGCTCGCCCAAGGAGATCACGATCCAGAGCAGGACGAGCACGGCGGCCAACATCCGGCAGCGCTATTGGCTCGTCAGCGGCTTGCACAAGCTCGATGCTTTGACGCGCATTCTCGAGGCCGAGACGTTCGATGCGATGTTGATTTTTGTGCGCACGAAGCTCGAGACGGTCGATCTGTCGGACCGGCTGCAGGCGCGCGGGTTCGATGCCGCGCCGCTCAATGGGGACATTCCGCAAGCGCAGCGGGAGCGCACGATCAATGCGTTGAAGGCGGGGAAGGTCGATATTGTCGTCGCGACCGACGTTGCGGCGCGTGGGTTGGATGTTGAGCGGGTGTCGCACGTCGTCAATTACGACGTGCCTTACGACAGCGAGTCGTACATTCACCGGATCGGGCGGACCGGGCGCGCGGGCCGTAACGGCGAGGCGATACTCTTTATCGCGCCGCGCGAGCGCAACATGTTGCGCATCATCGAAAGGGCGACGCGTCAGCGGATCGATCAGATGAGTCTGCCGTCGATCGCGGATGTGAACGAGCAGCGTGTCGCAAGGTTCAAGCAGCGGATCACGACGGCGGTCGAGGCCGGCGAGGGTGCGGTGTTTCGGGAGCTCATCGAGCAGTTTGAGCGTGAGCAGAATGTGCCGGCGATTGAGATCGCGGCGGCGCTTGCTAGCCTGCTGCAGGGTGGGGCGCCTCTGTTGCTGCCCGAGAGGGCGGAGGAGGGTGCTTGGCGCGGAGGCGAGCCGGCGCGGTCGCGTGACCGTGGGCACGGGGATGACTCGCGCGGCGAGCGGCGCGGCGGAAGGGCTGAGAAGCAGGAGCGGCGCAAAGAAAAGTATGCGTCGCGCGAGGGGCAGCGCGGCGGTCGGTTTGAGTCGGGTGCGCGCGGCGAAGGTGGACGCGAGCGGGTTGAGTCGGGTGCGCGCGGCGAAGGTGGGCGCGAGCGGGTTGAGTCGGGTGCGCACGGCGAAGGTGGGCGCGAGCGGGTTGAGTCGGGTGCGCAGCGCGATGCTGGGCGCGAGCGCCTCGAGTCGGATGCGCAGCGCGAGGGTGAGCAGCAGCGGCCGGAAACGGGCGCATCGCGCCGAGAGCGGCGGCAAGAGCGGTTCGGACCGCGGGACGAGTCGCAAGAGCGGCGACCTGCGGAGTCGTCGGGGCACCACCCGGAGTCCTCCGAGGGCGGGGCGCGGGCTGAACGCGAGCAGGGCGAGCACACGGCACGCGCAGAGCGCGACCAGCCCGGCCACGACGACCGAGGCGAGGCGCCCGCGAAGAAGCGACGCAGCAAGCAAGACATTGCCTACGAGACTTTCCGCATCGAAGTAGGCCACGTGCACGGCGTAAAGCCGGGCAACATCGTGGGGGCCATTGCGAATGAGGCGGGGCTCGAGGGACGCCACATCGGGCACGTGGACATCCGGGAGGATCACAGCTTTGTGGACCTCCCCGAAGGCATGCCCAAAGAGATCTTCCGCAGCCTGAAGAAAGTCCGCGTCGTGGGACGCGAGTTGCAAATTGCCCATGCAAGCCACAAACCCCATCGGCCTTCACGGCACGAGTGAAATGCAGATCTGGGTGGATGCGGATGCGTGCCCGACCGTGATACGGGAGATTCTCTTCCGTGCAGCGGAGCGGACGGGTGTGCGGATGACGTTGGTGGCCAACAAGCCACTGCGGCTGCCCGTGGCGCCGAACCTGCGCTTCCTGCAGGTTCCGCAGGGCTTCGATGCGGCGGACAAGCGCATCGTGGAGTTGATGGAGGCAAACGACCTCGTCGTGACCGCCGACGTACCGCTGGCCGCAGCGGTGATCGAGAAAGGCGGTACGGCGCTCAACCCACGTGGTGAGCTCTACACCAGGGAAAACGTCCGTGAGCGACTGTCGGTGCGGAACTTCCTGGACGAGTTGCGCAGTGGCGGCGTGAATACGGGCGGGCCACCGGCCCTCAGTCAGCGGGAGCGCCAGCTGTTTGCCAACCAGTTGGATACCTGGCTGGCGAAGCGCGCCAAGTTCGTTGGAACTCCTTCCTGAGATGGATGTATGGCGATAAGACCTGTGTTGAAAATGGGGATGCCGCTGCTACGGCAGGTGGCGCTTCCCGTGACCCGATTCGACGCCGAACTGGCGGAGTTGGTTGCTGACATGGATGAGACGATGCGGGCGCTGAATGGTGCAGGCATCGCGGCGCCGCAGATCGGCGTGAGTCTGCGTGTTGTGATTTTCGAGCTGCGGGAGAACCCCCGCTATCCGCACGTCTCACCGGTGCCGTACACGGTACTGGTAAACCCTGTTTTGACACCGCTCGGGACCGAGGAGGACGAGGGGTGGGAAGGCTGTTTGTCGGTACCGGGGCTGCGCGGCCTGGTGCCGCGCTACCGCCGCTTGCGGTATCAGGGCTTCGATCAGCACGGCGCGCCGATCGATCGCACCGTGGAGGGCTTCCATGCGCGAGTCGTGCAGCACGAAGTCGATCACCTGGACGGGATTCTCTTTCCCCAGAGGGTGCGCGACCTGCGCAACTTCGGATTCGAAGACGCACTCATCGGCCAAATGACGGCGATGCCCGACTAATCTATTGGCCGACAAAATCGCCGGGAGCGATTTTGGACGCCGAGCGGCTCAGCGCTCGGCGGGCCCGGAGGGCCGAGGCCCAGGACGGGCCGAGCAAAGTCGCCTGCGGCGCTTTCGGCGAGACCCTACACATTTGTCGCCGGCAAAAAGCGTGGTTTTTGCCGGCTGGTCAGTGCCGTGCGCCTGCGGCGCTTTTGGCGGAGTTCGTCGCCGTGCCTTCGTATGCGGCGGGCAAAAAGCGTGGTTTTTGCCCGCGAGGCAAGCTTCCGCCTCGCGCGGGGGCTGCGCTAAACGTTACGGGGCCGGCTGCTTGAAGTCGGGTTAGGCGTCGTGCCAGTACGCACGTCGCGCGCCATCCGAATCGCGGGTTCGACACCCTGGTAGTAACCCGGCACGCGTCCGAGCTCGCGATAGCCGAGCGCAGAATAGAACGCGAAGGCCGCCTCGTTCGTAGCCCGTAGCTCTAGACCAATGATGAAGGTGCCCGCGGTAAACGCGGTTTCCTCCAGCCATGTCATCAAGCGTCGAGCAACTCCACGGCGACGGTGCGCGGGGTCAACAGCGAGCAGGTTCAGATGTGCAACATCGTCTGCGTATCGCATGATCGCGAAACCGCCGACCATGTCGCCCGCTCTCGCGGTCAACACAATACTTTCAGGATGGCGGATGTGCCACGTGATGCGTGATGCGGACCAAGCGGGCTTGAGTCCCATCTCCACATACTCGTGCGACATCGCCGCGAGCCGAGTAGCGTCAGCTAGCCGGGCCGGTTCAAGGATGTAGTCGTCACGGTAGTCGTCCACGGTTCCAAGCATACCGCGTCCTTTGCGGGCTAACCATTATCGTTGCCGCACGGAGTCAGTATGTCGCGCCCGCGAGACAGATTGACGGAGCCAGCAACATGGATCCCGATGCAACATGCGAGCTGCATCACAGTTGCGGAATAGGCTCCCACTCAGGCGAGCGTGTGGAAGACTTTCTGGACGTCGTCATCCTGCTCGAGTTTGTCGATCAAGGTGAGCACTTCGGTAGCCTGCTCTTCCGGCAGCTCGGTCGGCACTGTGCAGATGTATTCGTGCTCCGCCGATAGCGGGGTGATGTTGCGTGCCTCGAGCGCTTCCTGGAGCTTGCCGAAGTCCGAGAAGGCGCAGCGAATGACCAGCTGTGGCTCGCCCTTCTCGCCCGTGCTCTCGCCCATCTCCTCGAGACCGTGATCGATGAGGTACAGCTCGAGATCGTCCTGGTCGATGCCTTCGGGATTCAGACGGAACACGCCCATCTTCTTGAACAGGAAGCTGACACTGCCGTTTGTGGCCAGGTTGCCACCGCCCTTGGTGATGGCACTGCGGACCTGGGCCACGGTACGCGTGGGGTTGTCGGTAGCCGTCTCGACGAGCAGCGCGACGCCGTGGGGAGCGTAGCCCTCGTAGATCACTTCGTGGTAGTTCGTGGCGTCCCGGCCCGAGGCACGCTTGATCGCCGCTTCGATTTTATCCTTCGGCATGTTGACGGCCCGGGCGTTCTGGATCACCCGTCGCAGCATGGGGTTCGAATTGGGGTCGGTGCCGCCGGATTTGACGGCCATGTTGATGTCCTTCGCGATCCGGGCGAATTGCTTCGCCATGCGGTTCCACCGCGCGAACATCGTGTGTTTTCTGACTTCGAATATGCGTCCCATGTAGATATGGTGCCCCAGCGGCGCAGAGTCAGTCCAGCTGAAGGCGGGGGCCGCAATCGCGCCGCCGCGCGATGGCTACTTCGGACCAGGCGAAGCCATGCCGGTACGGGCCGCGTAACGGGCCGCATAAATGGAAAGGGGCCCCGCTGGGGGCCCCTCTCGATAACGTCGCTCTTCCGAAGGCGTTACGCGAGCTGCGCGTGCAGTACCCGCATGCGTCGCCGCTGGAGGTGCAGCCGGCGCTCGATCTCCCGGAGCTGCTCCTGGAAGCTCGTGTGCTCCCAGTGCTGGATCACGGCGCGAGCCTTCTCTTCCAGCCACTGTTCCTTCACGCGGGCCCACTCGGCAATGGCCGCGTGGAACGTCTCGTACTCGTGCGCGATGCGTTGCCGGACCAGCTCGATTTGCGAATGGCCGGCGGAGGGCATCTTGGCGAGCTTCTCCTGCGCTCGCTTGAACTGCATGGCGAGCAGCGCGCGCTGGATCTGGAAGTCCGGTGTGCGCTTGAGGCGGCGCGTCAGACCTACGACCTGCAGGCCGGCGATCAGCCACTTCGTTGGATCCCACTGCCACCAGCGCACGCCATTGCGATAGTCGTGCGCGAAGATGTGGTGATAGTTGTGATAGCCCTCGCCGTACGTGATGACCGCAAGGACCGGGTTATCGCGGGCGGTGTTCTCGTCGGTGTACGGGCGGCTCCCCCACATGTGCGCGAGAGAGTTGATGAAGAAGGTTACGTGGTGCGCCCACACGAGCCGCACGATGCCGGCGAGCATGAACGTGCCCCAAAGGTCGCCGACGAGCCAGCCCGCGAGCAGCGGAAAGCCGAAGTTCGTGATGAGGGCGAGCGGAACGTAGAAGCGATGCTGGAACTGCAACATCGGGTCGCGTCGCAGGTCCGGGATATTGCTGAAGTCCGCAATGCCGCTCGGATACTCACGCAGCATCCAACCGATGTGGGAGAACCAGAAGCCGCGCTTCACCGAATACGGATCGCGATCGTAGTCGTCGACGTGCAGGTGATGCGTGCGATGGTTGCTAGCCCAGCAGAACACGCTGTTCTGCAGCGCCATCGTTCCGAACAGCATATACATCAGCCGCACCGACCAATGCGCGTCGTAACTCTTGTGCGCCCACAGGCGGTGGTAGCCACCCGTGATGGCCATGCCATTGGCGCCGGTGAAAAGGATGCCCACCACCCAGGCGCCAACGGAAAATCCGTGCGTGAATCCCCAATACGGAACCAGCGTCACCGCCGCCAAAAAAGTCAATGAAAACACGAGGGTAGGCGCCAAGTTAAGCGGGGCCTGCGGCTCGACGGAGGTACTCTGTGACATGCTTTACCTTAAGTGGGACAAAGGCGGTCCTAACGTAGCACGTCCGCCGGAAAGGTGCGGGACTTGCGTCGGATTTGGCTTCCTGGGAGACGGGTAGGGCCGCTCAGTGTCCATTTCTGGCGCTGGTCGAGGGTCATTACAAGCGCGGCAATTTAGAAGGTTTCTAAGAATATGGAAGTGAGCGGAAAGACAGTAGTGATTACCGGTGGTGGGCGCGGGATCGGTCGTGCCCTCGCGGAACGGTTCGGTCACGACGGGGCGCGGGTGGCGCTGCTCGACGTGAACGCCGCCGACCTGGAGACGACCCGTGCAGCCCTCGAGGCCAAGGGCGTAGTAGCGCGTACCTACGAAGTGAACGTCGCGGTCGAAGAGCAGGTGGTTGCCGCCATGGATCACATCATGAGCGATTTCGGTCGGCTCGATGTCATGGTGAGCAACGCCGGGATTTTGCGCGACGCCATGCTGGTCAAGGTGAAGGACGGTGCCATCACCGGGAAGATGTCGCTCGCGCAATGGCAGGCCGTAATCGATGTCAACCTGACAGGCGTGTTTCTGTGCGGGCGCGAGGCCGCGGAACGGATGATTCGCGGCGGCTCGGGCGGCGTCATCATCAACATATCGAGCGTGTCCAGACACGGCAACGCCGGTCAATCCAACTACAGCGCCGCAAAGGCGGGGGTCGCCGCATTGACGGTCGTCTGGGCGAAGGAGCTCGCCCGCTACGGGATTCGCACCGGAACGATCTCCCCGGGGGGAACACGCACGGATATTCTCTCATCGATGCGGCCTGAGATGTTGGACAAGCTGCTCCAGCCGGTGCCGTTGCGACGCTTCGGGGAGCCGGAGGAAATCGCTGCGGCCGCCGCCTTCATCGTGAGCAACGATTACTTCAGCGGCCGCAGCATCGATCTCGACGGTGGGTTCAGAATCTGACGGCGAGGTCACACGGGATCGTGTTTCTCGTAGCCGACCGCGCCATCATCGTTGCATGAGACTTCCACGCGCTCGCTGCGTGTTGCCGTGTAGGCCATCTCCAGGAGTTGGTCCGCGGGCACGTTGGCGCTTTTGTCGAAGCGCAGCAGCTTGCCATCTGGCATGGTCATGTAGACCGCGACTATCAGGTTGCATTGGGTGACGACGACGGAGGTCAGCGGATGGCCCTGGACCGTCGGAGCGTTCTTGTCGGCCTGGACCTCGGTGCGCTGCGCAACGCGCAGCACGTCCGGGGCGCACTGCGGCCCGGCGCAGGCGGTGGTTGCAAGACTGGATGTTGAATCCAACGGCGTGGCGCCGGCTGCGTGGATCGTTGGTTGGGAGGTGGTGGCGCATCCCTGCGCGAGGGAGGCGGTCGCGAGAACCGCGAGGGACGACATCAACCTGTTCATGCGGCAAGAGTCCTCTATATAGATGAGGCAGGATGCAACCTGCCAGGAGATGGGTTGCAAGGCCGGTGCCAGCCGGCGGATCCCGAATATCGCGTAACTCTTTGATTTTAAAGTCGGTTCAGGCCGCTGCGGAGCACCGGGTTGCGGCAACGGGCCGTGCCGGCGCACCAAAACGAAGCATGACGGGCGGGCTGGCATTTGCGATACGGGATGTGCCGGGATTGCCCTGGAACTCGAATGGATTTCCCTGTGGTGCGATGGGGCGGGAGAATCTTCATTGGCGGTCTTTCGCCCCCCTGAAGACCGCTCTGTTCGCGACCCGGAACAGTTCGCGCCACACTTGGAACAGGAAAACGGGGGCCCGCAATCCGGCGCGGAACGCCGTTGGTGGACCAAGGTTCTATCCCTCATGCACCCGAACATCTTGCTCGTACGCGCAACGCTCCTGCTCAGCCTGACCTTGTTATCCGCCTCGGCTCTCGCGGCGGGTAGGGCTTATGTCTCTAATGAGGACGGCGAGACTGTGACCGTTCTCGATTCACACGACGGTTCCGTCGTAGCGACCGTCGCGGTGGGGAAGCGACCCCGTGGGCTCAAGCTCAACCATGATGGCTCGATCCTGTACGTGGCGGTCAGCGGCCTGCCCAAGTGCCCGCCCACGGTTCCGGATGAGGAGTGCGCCAAGCTCAAGCGAGACCTCACGGCCGACGGTATTGCAACGATCGACACCCGCACTCTGAAATTGAAGGGGCTGCTCAAGTCGGGCTCGGACCCTGAACAGTTCGATATCAGCCGGGATGGCAAACGCCTGTTCGTTTCCAACGAGGACTCGGCACGAGCCACCGTGTTGGATACGGGCAGCGGCGCGATCGTGGGGACGATCCCCATCGGTCACGAGCCGGAAGGCGTGCGCGTGTCTCCCAATGGCAAGTGGGTGCTGGTGACCAGCGAAACCGACAGTACGGTATCGATCATCGACAGCAGCACGCTCAAGGTGTTGAAGACCTCACCCGTCGGCCTGCGGCCGCGCGACATGGCCTTCACGCCCGACAGCAAAACGGCCTTTGTCTCCGGGGAAGGCGATGCTTCGCTGTCGCGCGTGCCGATTCCGGCCGGCGCGCCGGTCAGCCGGGTTGTGCAATTGCCGCAGCAGGCGCGGCCCATGGGTGTTGTATTCGACGCCGCGAGCAACCGGGTCTACATGAGCACCGGGCGCGGCGGCACGGTAGCGGTGCTCCAGGTTGCGCCCGGCGGTGAGAAGCTGCTCAAGGAGATTCCCGTTGGCGCGCGGCCGTGGGGTATTGCGCTCAGTCAGGATGGCAAGCGGTTGTATACGGCCAATGGTCCATCGAACGATGTCACGATCGTTGACACCTCGAGCTTGAGCGTCTTGAAGAAAGTGCCCGTGGGCAAAGGTCCATGGGGCGTGGTGGTCGGTCCTTGAGCAACTGTGCGCCGGGGCGCGAACACTTGCGCGCCCGGCGTTCCTGCTGCGTCAGCGGCGGGGCGTGGTGATCTTCAACCCGCACGAGCGGTAGGCGTCGGCCTCGATGCCGCGATAAAGCTTGGCACGCTCTTTCGCTCGGTCCGGATCGCGGAATTCGCCCCCGCCTTCACCAGGCAGGGTGGCATAGCGGGCGAAAGTGCTGGCCTCGACGAAGTCATCATACGTCAGGTGTTCGGCGATGCGATCGATTGCGCACGAGCACTTATACAGGTCTGCCAGGTTGCCCCCGTTTTTCGCGATGCACTCCTGCACATACTCAACCCGCGCGGTCGTCGGGTAGTCGTTCCGGGGCGCGCCCGTCGTGCCCGGATCCCCGAGCACCGGCGCGCACCAACAAAGCGCCGCGCCGAGCACCGTCGCGGCCCGTAATCGGGAATGCGCGAATAGCGGGACCATAACGTTCCATTGGTGACACACCTTCAGTGCAGTTGCGAACGATCCTACGCCGGTGGCCTGCATTCCTCCAATGTTTGCGGTTGCAGGCCGGTGACGGCGGGTGTATTGATAGCCCCCGCAATTCACAGCGTGCCCGACATGCGAAAGTCGGCCACGGAGGGCTTCGCTTCCGACAACTGTTGCAAACATGGAGAACGCAGGAAGCGACCGTATTTCCGAGAATCAAGAAGCTGGAGGAGATATGAGCTACGAGTACAGATCAGTCTTAATGAGGGGAGCCGTACTTGCCGCTGCAGCGGTGATATCGACCTCCGCCCTTGCCGATGCCGATCTCGATGCGAAAATCGCCGATTCCGCCAACTGGGCTGCACAGGCCGGCGATTATGCCAACCACCGTCATAGTGCTTTGAAGCAAATCAGTGAGAGCAACGTCGGCAAGCTGCAGGTTGCCTGGACGATGTCCACCGGTGTGCTGCGCGGCCACGAAGGCTCGCCGCTGGTCATCGGCGACACGATGTACATCCACACGCCGTTTCCAAACAACGTGTACGCGGTCAATCTGAAGGATCAGACCTACCGTTGGAAGTACGAGCCGAAGCAGGATGCAGATGTCGTCCCCGTAATGTGTTGCGATACCGTCAATCGCGGTCTCGCGTACGGCGACGGGAAGATCTTCCTCCAACAGGCCGACACGACGCTGGTGGCACTCGATGCCAAGACCGGCAAGGTCGCCTGGAGCGTGAAGAACGGCAATCCGAAGATCGGTGAAACCAACACCAACGCGCCGCACGTCTTCAAGGACAAGGTGCTGACCGGTATCTCCGGCGGTGAGTTCGGTGTGCGTGGCCGGGTCGTGGCGTACGACATCAAGACCGGGCGCAAGGTGTGGCTCGGCTACAGCACGGGACCCGACGCCGAGATGCTGATAGATCCGGCGAAGACCATGACCTGGACCAACGGCAAGATGGCCGCGGTCGGCAAGGACTCTTCGCTCAAGACCTGGCAGGGCGACCAGTGGAAGCTGGGTGGCGGCACCACGTGGGGTTGGTACGCCTACGATCCGAAGTTGAACCTGGTGTACTACGGCAGCGGCAACC
>Ga0268266_10001004_pt1 | contig 35571 bp, 28 predicted proteins | sample KBSS13metaG_FD_190356 | JGI IMG/M metagenome (GOLD analysis project Ga0268266, IMG submission 190356) | Switchgrass rhizosphere microbial communities from Kellogg Biological Station, Michigan, USA - KBS S1-3 metaG (SPAdes) (version 2) | ecosystem: Host-associated > Plants > Roots > Rhizosphere...
ACGAGTTGCTCTTTGCTGAGATCCGCATTCGGCGATCCAGTGGCGAAGGGGTCACGCTGGCGGAGGTGCAGCAGCGATTTCCCGCCGATTGTGCGCGGTTGCAGGCAGAGCTTGACCAGTTATTCGCCAGCGCAGTCCCACCCACGGCGCCGCTACCGCCTCCAGCAACCACCGAGTCGAGCGCATCCAACACAGACGAACGTGCGGCGCGAGATGTCGAAGCACCGTCTGGCAACCCTCGCCTGCCGGTGATTGCCGGTTACACCGTCGATTCGATCCTGGGCGAAGGAGGCGCCGCGATCGTGTATCTGGCGACGCAACATTCGCCGCGACGCCTGGTGGCCATCAAGATGTTGCACGCCGCGCGTGGCCACAGCGAGGAACTCGCCCGCCGCCTGCGCGCCGAAGCCGAAGTTGTCGCACAACTGCAACATCCGAACATCGTGCAGATCTACGAAGTCGGGCAGCATCAGGGTGATCCGTTCCTGGTCATGGAATACCTCAGCGGCGGCAGCCTGCAAGATCGCCTGGCGACCGAGCCACTGGGGTTTCAGCAGGCGGCGACGCTGGTGCGCACTTTGGCGCTGGCGACCGAAGTAGCGCACGCCCACGGCGTGATCCATCGCGACTTAAAACCAAGCAACGTTCTCTTTGCCGCGGATGGCACGCCGAAGATCAGCGACTTCGGTCTCGCCAAGCAGCTTGACTCCGAGGTGGCGCTGACGCAGACGGGCCAGATCCTGGGCACGCCCAGCTTCATGGCGCCAGAGCAAGCCGTTTCTGCGCACGGCAGTGTTGGTTTGCTCACCGACGTTTACGCGCTGGGGGCAATCCTGTATACGACCGTCAGTGGTCGCCCGCCGTTTACGGCCGCCAGCGTCATTGAAACATTGGAACAAGTCCGCAAGTCCGAGCCGGTGGCCCCTTCGACCTTGGCGCCAAAGCTACCGCGCGATTTGGAAACGATCTGTCTGAAATGTTTGGAGAAGTCGCCCCAACGCCGCTATGGCTCGGCCGTGGCATTGGCCGAAGACCTCGCTAGGTTTTTGCGCAACGAGCCAATCTTGGCGCGGCCGACCGGTCTGTTCGAGCGCGGCGTTCGCTGGTGCCAGCGGAACCGCTTGCCGGCGGCGCTGGGAGCTTCGTTGCTGTTCGTGTTCGCCGTGGGCGCTTCGATCTCGATGTTGTTTGCCATCGAAGCCACACAACGAGCCGCGGAAGCCGAGGCTGAACGCGCGCGAGTCGTCGAAGCGCAACGGGTCTCGGAGGAACAGCGCGACCTGGCCCGGCGAAATCAATATTTTGCCCAAATGAACGTCGCCCAGCAGGCGTGGAAAACCGGCAACGTGGCCCAGTGCCTCGATATCCTCGCGCGATTGGCGCCGCAGGAAGACGACACAGATTTCCGCGGTTTCGAATACTATCGGCTGGTCAAGCTTTGCCATCAAAACTCGCTGACACTCGAAGGTCACTCCCAGTCGGTCACCTCGATTGCCGAGCCGGCGGATGGCAGGTTTTTGCTCTCCGGCGGAGCCGATGGAAAGCTGTTGCTCTGGGATCCGCAGAGCGGCGTGCTGCTACGTCAACTGGCGGACAACCTCGACGCCGGACCGGGTCGTCATATCGACAAGGGGACGCGCGGCATTCGCGCCGTGGCTGTCAGCCCTGATGGCAAACTTGCCGCCGCCGTTTTGCTGAACGAAATCCAGATTTGGGATGTGTCGGCCGGCGAGAAATTGCACGCATTCAAGATGGAACCTGGCGACTGCTTTGGCGTCATGTTTTCGCCTGATGGCTCCCGGTTATCGGTGCTGGCCCCTATCAACCTGTTGCGTAGCTTCGAAAGCGAAAGCGGCAAAGAACTGCCGACGTTCAAGCCTAGTTATTTCCCGGGCAACAACACCGCGCTGGCGTACTCGCCCGATGGCGGCACGATGGCGCTGGCCTCTGGCCTGCCGGTAGGCTCAAGCACAGTGCGCTTCATCGACGTTGCCACGAATAAGGAGCGGACTGCAGAACGGCTGAGCGGGCACCGCGCCATCATTACTACGTTGGCCTATTCTCCCGACGGCAAACGCCTGGCAACCGGTAGCGCCGATCAAACCATCCAGATCTGGAATCTGCAGACGAAGAAAGTCGAACTTACGCTGACCGGCCATCATGGGTTTGTGACCGCTGTCAGGTTTTCTGCGGATGGCCAGCGCTGCTACTCGGCCGGGGCGGACCATACCGTCAATGTCTGGAACCTGACGACGGGGGAAGCAATTTTCACCCTCCGCGGACATACCGACCTGGTGACCGGCCTGCTGCTGACGCCAGACACTGAGAAGCTGATCACGTCCAGCGGCGACGGCACCATTCGGGTGTGGGCCAACGACATCAAATCCTACCGAGCGTTGAACCTGTTTTCCGACGCTAAAACCGAGAAGGGGCGGGTCTCTCTCTTTGTCGCTGCGCTAGCGGGCAACAAGCTTCGGCCCTATCTCGTGCCGTCGCTATCGCTCTCTCCGAACGGACGGGAACTGGCGGCGATTGTTGTCGGGCCCGATGGCAAGGGGACAATCGAAGTGCGCTCGACGGACGAACAGTCGCCGGAGCATCGCGTCTTCGCGACCGAATACAGCGCTCAATCGCTCTCGTGCTGCGCATTCTCACCAGACGGCTCGCTACTTGCCGCGGGCTCTGGAAGTTTTTTGAACGCGTTCGTCCTGGCGTTTTCGCGTGGGCACGCCATTCGCAAGGCATCGGACGTGCTGATTTGGGACCCGCGCAGCCAGCAACTGGCGCGCAAGCTATCCGGCCACGATTTCGAAATTTTCTCGATGACGTTTTCAGCGACTGCGGGGTTGTTGGCGACGGGTGACACAGCGGGCGCCGTCAACGTTTGGAAATTGGCCGATGGCGAACGCCAATCGCTGTTCGCGGGAAACAAAGAACCTGCCGTCGACGTCTGTTTTTCGTCTGACGCGCGGTTCGTCGCGTCCGCTTCGCCGTTCGAGGACGTGGTGCGAGTTTGGGAAGTGGCAACGGGCAAAGAAACGCTGCTGCCTGCAGCATTTCCGACCGCCGTCGCGTTTTCTCCAGACGGAACGCAGTTGGCGATCGGCAGTGGATCGTTTCTGGCCGACCGATCGACAGCCCACGGCGAAGTCACGATTTTGGACTGGAGACGCGCCGAGCCTCGGGTAACGCTGCGCGGCCATACGCAGTTCGTCCGTCGCATCTTTTACACGGCTGGAGGAACTCGGCTATGGTCGATCGGTTTCGACGGCGCGGCCCGGCTGTGGGACCTGAAAACGGGCTACGAAATTGCGCAGCTCGACGGCGACTTTCGCTGCGGGCTGTCGGCAGATTTAAGCCAGGACGGCAGCCGCATCGCCATCGGCACAGACTCCGGCCAGGCGATTCTGTGGGACGGGGCGCCGTAACCTGCCCGCCAGCAAGAACTGCAAGTCCGGGGTCTGGCTCATTTTTCAGCGAGAAGGTTTCGGTTGCCGAAAAAACGTCGGCCGAAAATATGTGCCTGCCCCCCCTTCTTCAGGACTTTGCAATCCTCGTGGTTGCCCGCCGGCAAGAGAGCCAAACGACGAGCGAATGGTGTACAATGCATAGCGGTATCGCCATGTATGCCCGTGAAGATTTCGTCTTGCGGATTGAGGACGGGAAGTATGTCAACTCAACGAGACCATATCCTGGAACAGGCACTGGCATTGCCGCCGGCAGATCGCATTGTGATTGCGGATGCTTTAGAGGAAAGCTTGAATGCAGGAATCTTTGCGACGCCCGAGATTGCCGCGGCCTGGTCCGCCGAAGTTGAACGCCGCGTGGAAGCGTATGATCGTGGTGCAACCACGGCAGACGATGTGGATGTGGCGATGGAGAATATTCGAAAGCAGCTCGCGGTGCGACAAGCCAGCCGGGCGCAGACCTGATGTTGCGAGTCCTGCGCGAGGCTCAGATCGAGGTCGCAGACGCCTCGTTCTGGTACGACTGCCAGCAGCCGGGCCTCGCAGTCGATTTTATGATCGAGTTCGAACGCGTCTGTGCGCGAATTCAGAAGTTCCCGTTATTTGGCGCGCCGCTGGCTGAACTGAACGAACGCGGCGACTTCCGCCACTCCCTGATGCGCCGCTTTCCGTACGCTGTTATTTACCTCATCCGAGGCGAAGACATTACAGTCGTCGCGGTCAGCCACGCGCGGCGCAAGCCACTGTACTGGCACGAGAGAATTGAATGATTTCTCGACCGCCCATTCGTCTCTTCCCTGCTTTGTTCCATAAGGTCAACGTTCCAACATGCCCGATGTCGCTTCTCAATTTTTGTTCCTCACCTGCCAGGTTGGCGCCGAGCCGGCCGTGAAGGCTGAGCTGGCGCGGATGCAGCCAAACTTTCGGTTTGCCTATTCGCGGCCTGGCTTTCTGACATTCAAGCTGCCGGCCGGGTTAACGCTCGCCGCGGATTTCGACTTGGGGAGTGCGTTCGCCCGCGCGTATGCCCTATCGCTCGGCAAGGTGACCGCGGACACCGAAGACGGACTAGCCGTGGCCGCTTGGGAGCTGGCTCGCGAATCAGCCAAGACGCTCGGGCTGACCTTCGAACGCTTACACGTTTGGCAGCGCGACATTCGCTCCGCCGGCGACCGTGGGTATACGCCCGGCCCCACGCCCCAATCGATTGCCGCGCGCGAGGCGCTCTTGCGCAAGCTACCGGACGACCTGGCCGGCGCCATGGAAATGCAACCTGCCGCCAAGGTCGGCTCGCTCGTGCTGGACTGCGTGCTGGTGAACCCCAACGAATGGTGGCTCGGCTATCACCGCGCTCGCGGCGGTCCGAGCTGTCTGCCTGGCGGGTTTGTCGATCCGCTTGGCATGCGCCCCGTAAAAGGGCAGCGGATGGTTTCGTATTCGGACGCGGACGACGAGCACGCGTCTTCGGCCGAGTTGGTCTCGCGCGCGTTTCTGAAGATGGAAGAAGCCCTTTGGTGGTCGCGATTGCCGATCCAGCCGGGGGACACGGTCGTCGAGCTGGGGTGCTCGCCCGGGGGAAGTTGCCAGGCGCTGTTGAACCGTGGGCTGGTCGTCACCGGAGTCGATCCGGCCGAAGTTCACGCAGACGTGCTGGCGAATAAGAACTTTACGCACATCCGCAAACGAGCCGCCGACGTCCGCCGTCGCGAGTTCCGCAAAACGCGTTGGTTGGTGGCCGACATGAATGTCGCGCCGGAATACACGCTCGACGCCGTGGAATCGATCGTCACGCACGAAGAAATCGACGTCTCGGGCATGCTGCTGACACTGAAGCTGCTCGACTGGAGCCTGGCCGACCAACTGCCCGCTTACTTGCAACGAATCCACTCCTGGGGTTTTCCGATCACGCAGGTCCGGCAACTCCATCACGGTCGACAAGAAGTTTGCGTCGTGGCGCAAAAGCCGGGACTGCATCGTCGAGCGAAGTCCGCTCGCGCTACGAAGTTCCGCGCATCGGCGATTCGCCGCAAAGGGAAGGCGGACTAGCGCGAGATGGGATTCGAGCGCCGAACGCGAAGTTGCGATGCCGCGACATTATCGACGCCTTCGCTCGGCGTCTCTACGGTTCAAACTCTTCGTCCTGTAAAGAGAGAGAGATGAACCGCCGAGGCGCCGAGACGCAGAGGACAATCAAAGCAGACGAAGGACGGTGATCGACAGTCTTCAATCAGCGGTCATCTGTGTAATCTGCGGATAACCTGACTTTGGTTTCTGGTTTTCGAAAGCGCGCATTTCTATTTCAGTGCGCTGACGCGCATCTTGCGCGTGTACCGTGGATGACATCACGGGGCCCGTGATGACTACGGAGACGATGCCTATCGAGCAGCTTGCGCCCTATTCATCAACCAGTTCGCAGATGCCCCATTGGCCGGCGCATTCGTCGACGGCCACGGTCAGGCGCTTGGGGCGGGCGCCGGTGCGGTGGTGCAGATCGTCCAATAGCTTGCCGCCGATATATCGAGCTAGTAGCTCCGCCGTGGTGTTGGCCACTGGCAACAGCGCGCAGTCTTCTCGCGGAAAGCTCCAGCGGCGGTCTTCGAATGTGACCTCGACGTTCTTGGCGCCTTCGACGACCTTGATCTGCGGATGCCCGGTTGGCAGCAGGACGTGATGGTCGAGTTCTTCGACAATCGCCTTCGTCGCGTCGCGCAGCGCGATGAAATCAAGCACGTAGTGATTCTCATCGAGCGGGCCACTAACTTCGACTTCGACGCCGTAATTGTGGCCGTGCAACCGCTCGCAGATATCGCCGGCGAAAGTAATGAAATGGGCGGCGCTGAAGATCAGCGAATCCTTGCGGACACGGACGCGATACTGTTTCGACACGGTCGGAAGCCCTGGGTAAAGATGGTGGCATTCGCCTGGCAGGGCGAGCGTTGGACGCCGATCGCAGCAAGTGGCTAACTTTCGGCTAGCCGCTCAGGCGTAAAAACGCCACGGCGTTTTGATTATGCCATCGCGGAGCGCGGCGAACAAACCGGCCGAGATCAGGTCGGCCGTAGTGCCTGGATTGCGGCGATGTCCGTCCGAGCGTAGCCAGAAATCGAAATCGGAGACGGCCTCATGATAGGCGGCGTGACCGGGCTCGCCTTCGGCCAGCACTCGTCCGGCCCGCGCGGCGGTTTCTTCGGCCAATGGCTGCCCACACTTTCGCGCGATCAAGCTGTCAGGATAGCGGGCGAGCGTTTGCAAATGGACGTGAACGATGACGTCGGCCAGCGGCCAGCCGGCCGTTACTCCTGCGGCGAGCCAGGGGACGATCGTATCCAGCACGTCCGAAAAATTGTTCGCGTACTGTCGCGCCACCAGGTCGCGATCTTCGGCCAGTCGCATGACGTGCAGCAGGTCGGCTGGTGGCTCATCGGCGACATCGGCCTCGGCCACGCGACCGAGTCCGCCGGGGTTGGCGAGCCGGATCGCCTCGTAAACGCCACGCGCGTCGGCCGGGGTGAGTGTGGATAAAACGTCAGCGACGCCGGCGGCGAGTGGCTGAGTGCGCGAAACCATTGCCAGCGGAGTCAGCAGCAGCAGCATGCCGAGATTGGCGTTCGTGGCCACTGCGGCTCGCGTCGCGGCGACACCGGCCAGCACGCTTTCGCCGAGTCCCTTACCGGCGGCCGCGGCGGCAATCGCCGGAGCAATGGCAATGGCCGCGGTAACGAAGTCGAGATACGTCAGGTCTTCGAAATCTGCCCCGCGATGCACATTGCCTGGCTTGTGGGCCGTGGCTTCGAGCACGCAGGCCAGACTAGCGCACTGCGAGATGGTGAGCGTGGAGACCGCTTGCGATTCGGACATGCGAACTTCTTTTTTGCTGACGATGATTATCCAACGCAACGCCCGATTCCGCTTCGGCCCTCACCCCGGCCCTCTCCCGCGGGGAGAGGGAGATCACCACACTACTGCACAAACACCTGCCACAGCAGTCCGTACACAACCACGTACGCATTGCCCCAGGTATCTTCTCGAAAAAATGTCACGGCCGAATTCGGCGAACCGATAAACGGACGCAGCATCCAGCCCATTTGAATGCCGACGAACGCGTACACAAAAAGCCAAACCCGCAGCAGCACTCGATGCCGAGGATGCCTTTCGATCAATGGTCGATAGTAGCCGCGCAGCAGCCGTTGCCCTGCCAGGCTGGCCAGCGCGAACATCGCCCCATTGAAGACAATCGCCTGCTGGTAGGTGACCCCCGAAACGTACCACAGTAGCGTAAATGGGGCCAGCGAGGCGAGCACCACGGCCACGCCGGCTTGCGTCGCCACGACGGCGCGAATCGCTTCGCCCAGATCTCGCCGCAGCCCAAACAACGTGTTGATCACGGCAAAGCTCGGCAGGCTGATCAAAAATGTGCCGAGCAGCAACAGCGGAACCTTCAGCGCCGAGTAGAGCACTTGCAGCGGCCGGTCTCCTGAGAGCCCACCGAAAGTTCCCATCGACGCGCCGTACGTCACGCCGAACAGGCAAACGTAGAGGACCAGGTCGCGAGTGGTCGACCAGGGACGCGAAGGGCGCGTCGTCCAGGGCGCTCGGCGGAGGACGTCGTCTGCGCGAAGGAGAAAGCTGGTCATCCGCGGTCCCGCCTGCTGCTGAACGTTTGTTGCGCTCGTCGGCGTTCGATCCTCACTACGGCCAAACGATTGCTGGTCGTCGCCTCACCAGCCAATCAATACCCAGAACGTTCGCGCAACGGCCTCGAAGAAGTTCGATTCGCGCGGGCGGAACCACTCGAACGATTGATTCGGATTGCCGATGAAGGGGCGCATCAGCCAACCGACCTGCGCGCCGACGACGCCAAACACAAAGATCCAGCAGTGGAAGATGAACCGCACCTGCGCGTTGATGGCCGTCTGCTCCATACGCTCCAGCGCGCCGGTCGTTTGGAATTTTTCATTGGGCTCAGGCGGCAGGATCGTGGCGACTGGCAGATCTTCCGTCGGCGTCGTCGAAGGCGCCGTCGTTGCTTCCGATATGGTCCCCGGTTCGGCCACGGGCGCACTCCAATCTGTCGCAGACGTCACGTGTGGCGCGGTCGGCGCGATCGGCTCACCAAATTTCGCCGGCGCCGGGCGCGGTGGTGGAGGTGGCGCCGATGGCCACGCCGGTTGCTGGGCGATCGTCAGCCGGTGCAACGTTTGCAACAGAAAACTAAGCCCCAGCGCTCCGGCCACGGCAAAGATCACGACATTCAACAGCACCATGAATGGGTAACTGGTCGTCGTGACGGAAAAGAACGCCACGATCGGCCCCAGCGATGACAACACCGCCAGGTTGACGCCGAGTGACGCGATCAACAATCGCATCACGGCCAGCGGCAACAACCGCGAGCCCACCAAAGCATTGAAAACGTACAACGAAGGAAACGTGATCACGAGCGTGATCAAAAACAGCGCGGGCGTTTTGATGGCGCTCGCCGCCATTTGCATAAACTCTGGATGATCAGGCCGCAAGAGCGCGAACGTGCCCATGCAGGCGCCGTAGATCATCCCCAGGATGATGATGACGAAGCTGATGCCGAGGACCGGAATCTCGACCGAGCCTCGCTCCAGGGCGGCAATCTGCGTCGCGTCACCGCGCAGAATTCGGTCGAGCTCTTTGAACCATTTCCACATCGCGCCACCCCTTGTTGCTTGTCATGGATGCTGACAACAGATCAATTTCGCGCAAGCGACGTTTGCGTACGGCGCTGATCTAAGAAATGTCGCCTTCCGGCGTCGTTCGGCGCGAGCCACTTTTACTATATCCAACGATCGTGAATAAGCCGCGTGTAAACGCCAGGATTAGTGTGATCAAACCAGATAAGACTTTGAGCGCTAAAGAGTGCTGTGCTAAGCGATCGATCACGTCACTCGAGGTTCAGTGCGGCGCCGCCGAGACCTTCCCAAAACGTCGCTCGCGTTGATTGAAAGCTGTGACTGCCGCGGCGAGATCGGCAGCGTCGAACTCTGGCCACATGCGGTTCGTGAAATAAAGCTCAGCTTGCGCGCTTTCCCACAGTAAGAAATCGCTGAGCCGCTGCTCGCCGCCGGTGCGGATCACCAGGTCGACGTCGGGCGCGGGTTCGTCCGAGAGCGGATCGCAAGAGAGCAACCGCGCAAATTGCTCGGCGTCTGGCGCGGCGCCGCTGGCCAATTCGAATTGCGCTAATCTTCGCGCCGCGGCCAGAATCGATTCGCGCGACGAGTAATCAATCGCCAAGCGCAGGTGCAGCGTTTGCCCATCACGCGTTAGTCGCTCGGCCTCTTCGGCCAGCTTGACCAGCAGTGACGGCAGACGATCGCGCCGGCCGACGAGCGAAAGCCTGACGCCGCGATCAAGGCACGTTGGCGTTTCTTTCAGCAGGTATTCATTCAACAGATCCATTAGCGCCGTGACTTCTTCGTGCGGGCGTTGCCAATTGGCCGCGGCGAAGGCGAACATCGTTAGCGTGCGAATGCCGAGGTTCGGAGCGGCTTCGATCGTGCGGCGCACCGCGGTCGCGCCGGCCAGGTGACCTTGCGAACGTGGCTCGCCGCGACGCTGCGCCCAACGGCCGTTGCCATCCATGATGATGGCGACGTGACGCGGCCCGGGCGCGGTTTGCGTCTGCGAGATCGGCTGCGTTTGCACGCTCGATTGAATCGTCGATTGGCCCAGCGTTTCGGCCTGAGTGTCGTGGCAAGTACTTTGCATTACAAAGCATCCTCACAAAAAATTTTGATGCGTGATTGAATACGTCAGGCCGGAACCCAACCGGCAGGCAATTTTGCGCTGGCCAACGGCGAAGTCGCCGGCGCCATCGCGTCTCGCACAACACGTTCCAACTCGGCCAGGTACTTCAAGAATTTCTCTCGCCCGCGCGGCGTGAGCCGGCAAAGCGTTTGCGGGCGTTTGCTTTGAAAACCTTTCCACATTTCGACAAGGCCGGCCTCGCGCAGCACATCGAGATGCCGGCTGAGGTTGCCGTCGGTCAGATCGCAAAGTTGCTTGAGCTCGACGAACAGCAACCCTTCGGGGCGCGAGACGAGTGACGTCATAATTCCCAGGCGGGCTTTCTCGTGCAGCACGCGATCGAGACCTTGATAGGCAAAGCGACCTTGCTCGTTGTCCGCTGCGCCGTCGCGGCCCGCGCTCTCCGAGTTTGCGGACGCTTGTTTGGTGGGTTCATTCTTCATTGGTTCGCTCCACATTCCGCAACAGCACGAGCGCCCCCAGCAATTGACCAGCGCCGAACGTGCCACCCACGGCCCAACTGAAACAGTTGATCCCTTCGAGCGGCAAGGCCGACCATAGGCAGCCGGCGGCCAAATACCACAGGGCGATCCAACCAGTCGCGCGCGGCAAATAAGGCCTCGCGGCAAACAAGCCTAGGCCAAACGCCAGCGCCCACAATCCCGGCAGCAGCGGCACGAATTGTTCGCCAGCGCGCGGCAGTAACACGGCGAGCGCCACGCCTACGCAGAGCGCCGGCACAAACTGCCCCAGTGTGCGACGCGTGCGACGGCGGCTGGCGGCGTCTTCGCGCTTCGCGTAGTTGACGGCGCTTTCCACTCCGGCAATCGCGGCGCAGCAAATGCCGACGCCGATCCAATAGCGCACCAACGCGAACGGATCTCGCGCGACAGGCGTGTACTGCACGATGACTGCCGCGAAGATGCCGACGGCGCCCGAGAGGGCGATCGGAATCGCGCGGAAGCCGCGGTAGACCTCGGCGCGATCGAGATGCGCGTGGATCTCAGAGATCTGCGCGAGTGCTTTGTTGTATTCCATGCAATCCGGCCCTGGTGGTGTCGCCGAGGATCACTTTACAATGCAAAGTGAGTCGGCGTCAACAACATTCCAAGGACGATTCCTTCGCTCGATGCACTGCCGCCCGTTCCGCGGCGCAGATTGGCCCGAGACACACTAACCCGAAGCGCAAGCGAGGGTTCTTCGTCAACGCGGAAGAACCCTCGCTTGCGCGTCGGGTTAGTGGAAGCAATACGCAAGGCGTTATGGGCTAATTGAAGACCCAAAAGCGGTCGTTGCGGAGCCAGGCCGGGCGGAGGTTTTCGCGGGCTCGCTCGTAGGCTTCGCGGTAGACCGCCTCGATCCACTGCTGCTGGGCCGGGGCCGCGTTTTGCAGAAAACAGGCCGGGCAAGGGATCAGGTTGGCGGACAAGTCGACCTGCCGGGAAACGGCAACTGCGGCCGGTTGATCATTCAAGAATGCGAAGCGGTTGGTCAGGTGTTGGAAGCGGTGACGCGACATGTCTGGCGCCTTGAAAACGAGGGTCAATTTCGGGCCGAAGCTGCGAGCGAATCCTGCGGGATGGACACTCTTTCGGCTGCGGTCGCGTGGCTGACAAGCCCTTATCCGTGGCGCCAAACGACTCGACTGGTCCAATGATATGTAAGATCGTCAACTTAGTCAAGATTCCTTGAAGAAACGCCTAGGATTCTTGTAAGTCCATTGCCATAAACGCGTTAAATTGCGTCGAAAATGATCACCCAAGAAGTACGGATCCTGAGAATTGGCCGTGTTGGGCATCAGAGAAGGGGCCGTCATCGAAGAGCCGCGGCCGTTCAAGGGACATGGGTAACGCTTTCGCCGCAAAGGCCCACCTGGCAGGAGATCTCCGAGCTGAAATCGAACACCGAACCAGTGCTGGGCGCGCAAAAAAAGCCCTCAGCTTCTGCTTGCGCAGATTGCCAAGGGCTTTTTATTCGCGATCCGCTGACCAAGGCGCTGGCTGGGTAATCGTCAACGCAGATCGACCACAATCAGATCGTTCCGCGGACCATCTCAGTCAGCGCTCAGAACTAGCAGGTGCCGCAGCAGCAGGGAACGCCGCCGAAGCAAACGCAGCACATGCAGCCGGCCATCATGCATTGGCTCATGCAATCACAGCAAGCCTGGAGCATGTCGCAGCAAGCCTTGTCGCCGCTGGTGCAGGTGATGCAGCAGCCGTCTTTGGTCATTTCGCACTTGCACGAGCACATCGCCATGTTGCACTGGCACATGACCATGCCGTTCATCATGCAACAACAGCTGCACATGCCGCTCGACAGCATCTTGCAGAGGTTTTGCAGCATGCCGGTCGACATTTCGTCTTCGCACATGCAGTGCATCTTCATGCCGCCCGCGCACTTCTCCATCTTCATCTTGCAGCGCGGCAGCATGGTCATGCCGCCCATTGGCGCCTGCATCGATGGCATGCTTGGCATCGAGCTGGGCATGCTTCCCATCATGGACCGTTCCATCATCATCGTGGTATTCATCAAACACTCCTTTTGAGCTTGGTCTTTGCGTCAGACAGTAGCTAGCAGCTTGGCCTGAAACGCGCGACCCTTTTGAAATCCGTTCCTCCGGCGTTGCCGGTCGGTAACGCTGTCGTTCGATAAACCTCCCGTAGTCGGGTCAGATCCTTTTGTCCCCAAACTATAGAGGCGTGCACGATGAATGCAAGTCCTTATTGCTAAATACTTTACATCGTTACAAATCCGATCAACATTCTGAAGTCGCAGTAGAACCGGCAGAATCCGCAAAGCTGCGATAGATAGGAAGGATTGGCTAGGCGAACGAGCCGCATAACTGCTGCGACGATCTTCATAGCGCGGCGCGAGCGCGAATTTCTTCCCAGTTCATTTCTTTGGTGACCTGACCGTCGACGAAGACTTCCTGCAGCAAATCCGGGTCGGGCGACGCGCCGTCATCGCGAACCGTGAGGTAAGCGCCGTCACGGCGAATCAATTTCATGCGGCCAGCCTTCGAGCGTTTGCCTTGATCGGTCACTGGCTGCTTGAAAACGTCGCGCTCGACGCCACGGACCGTTGCTGACGCGCACTTGAACGCGTACTTGCAGGTGTCGCGGTTGAGCTTCTGCAGCAGTCCGCCGCCAGAGCCAAAGGCAATGTTGTCCGCCGACCAGTTGGCGGACTCGACCGCTTGCAGAATCTTCGTCAGCATCATGCGGTCGATGCCGTCTCCCTGGATTACGCGCACGCGGGGATTGAGGACGCGATACCCGCGGGCGTTCACCTCGCTGCCGAATGCATCGCCAAGCAGTGCCAGCACGCGCACGACGACCGTCGGCGGATCGCCCGAATCTGGGCGGATGATCAGCGTTCCGTCACGCGCCAGGACTTCTGCCCGCAGTTGCTCGCCCCAGATTTTTGAGCAGGCGTTGAAGATGTCGTACGAGTCACTGACGACGGCGACGAGTCCGGTCGGAAACTGCGTGAGCATGTTGCGGTACGCGTCGACTTCGTGCTCGCGCCCCCACGACGTGATCGTGCTGTGCTCGGCCGCGGGGAGCGAAAAGCCCGGCATCTTGGCGCCGTAAAACTCCTGGGCCAGCACCACGCCCGCCAGGTTGTCGGTCCCCGAAAAGTTCACCAGGTGCGCCGCGCCGCCGATGCCGGCGGTTTCGACCGATGAGACTCCACGAAAGCCGAAATCGTGCAGTTTGAAGTCAACCAGCGACGGATCGCCGGTGCGAGCCAGCGAATCGGCAATCGCCTGCTTCATTGCGCGAGATTGCGTCGCCACGGTCGAGGGATACCAAACCTGCACTAGCAATGTTTCCAGGTAGTTGGTCAGCCAGTAGCAGTCTGGATCGGTGTTTTCGATCGTCATCAGCACATTGTGCGTCGGCAACACCGTCCCCTCAGGCACGGCCTTGATGCGCACCGGCAGCCGGCCATCGTGGCGTTCGCAAATGTGCTCCCACCCGCGGCGATGAAACAGCGCCGCATTGCCAAAGTGCAGGGCAAACAATCGCTCAGCCGCGTCGATCTTCTCCGGCGTGACAACCGGCCCTTGCAGATAGTTCTTGAGCAAATATTGCAGGCCGAAAAAAACCGTCGACGGAAAATCTCCGCCGCGCGATTCGAAGTAAGAGTAAACCTGCTCGGTCCCAGGCGGATACTCTTTGTGGTGCGAGACTTTGTAACTGTCTGTGAGGAGGACGATGTTGTGAAGTGGATTCATCGGGAGAGGCATTGAGGCTATGAGCAGGCGGCGCTAGCCACGGGCTCTTCGTCAGCGTTACGACGGACTCACTGGGCTGACATCATAACGCTCGCCAAGGTTCGAGCGCAATTAGCATGTTTGCAATTTCGATTCGGCGCGTTTACCGCGGGCGTTGTCGTTCGCCGCTGGGTGTCGTCATTCGCGAGGCGATCGACGTTGGAGGCTGGCTACGGCAGAAGTCGTCGAGCGCACACGTTGGCGCCACTGGTCGAATCTCCACACCAACGGTTGCCCCCCGCACGTCATACTAAAATTCCACTTGGGGCAGGCCGATTGGCAGATAGGCCTGAGGTTATCGACAGGGTACGATCCTGGCATTCCTGCTGAGAGTCTTGGCAAAGGCGGCGTCTCGCTACCGTGCCAGCCTGACTTTCAAGCGCGAGGATCCCTTGCCTGCGATTGGGGATCTCGTTCGCTCGCTGGTTACAGCGAGGACTTCTATTTGGCGGCGATCTGCCGCCGGCCAAAATTATCTGGCGATGACGTCAGTTCTGTATTGCCTGCGGCAAATAACACCTCAGAGGGCTCTCAACTGGCCGCCATAGGTCCCAGATTTTTTTCAAGGTACAACGCATGAAACGTTCCGCACTCTGTTTTGCAATGCTAATGTTTGGCGCCGCCAACGCCTCGGCGGCGGTAGTCGTAAGTCCCGGCGACCTGCACGGTTGGAGTTTCTTCACAACGAATAGCAGTGGCACAATCGCAGCTACGACGGGCTCCTCCGGGCTGGTGAACGGCCCTAGCACTCCGCCACTCGGAACAGGGAGCGCCAACTTGTATACTGGCCCCTCGGGCGGCGGCGCCACGAGCGCGCAAATGCGAAATTCGGACTGGTCAGGAACCGCCCTATCCGCGTTGACAACACTTAGCTACAGCACCTACGCCACAGCGTGGAACGGCGCTCAAGACAGCTTTCTGCAGCTCTACATCGACACGAACAACGACGGAGCCTACGACGATCGACTCTATTTCGAACCAACTTACAGCCGCGCTGCTGCTGGCAACGGCAACCCAAACCCACAGGCCGATCCGGCGCTAAATACCTGGCAGACGTGGAATCTGTTAACAGGAATGTGGTATTCGGATTCCGTTTCAGGTCCCGGCTCCAATGCGAAGCCGTTCAGCTACTTTTTAAGTCAATATCCAAGTGCGAAGATCGTAAACGACGTCAACAACCAAGGTGGTCTGGGCGGTATACGTATTACTGCAGGTCTTGCGAGTGCCTCAAACTCGTTCAACGTTAGCATTGACGCGTTCTCGATCGGTACTTCCGCTGGAACGACCACGTATGACTTTGAAGCAGTTGCGCCGGTGCCTGAACCCGGAAGCCTGATCGTCTGGTCGCTATTGGGCCTGACGATCGGCGGCGCCGCCAAGTGGAAACGAAAGCGATCGGCCTAAATTCGCCAGCTTTAAGAAACGAAAAGGCCGTCCTTCGGGGCGGCCTTTTTTTGTTGGCCGGCGAAAGCCTCCACCAGCAACATCGACCGCAAGCAACGGGCAAAGCACAGCCAAAATCCGCCGACAACGAACGCGGGCTGCCGCCTGGAAGCGAATTTAGTTCGGGCCCACCAGCACGAACGTCGCCCAGTAGTAGGGGCTGCGCCACTTTTCTTTTTTGCGAACCTCGCGCTTGGCGAGCTGCATGGCCACGGCGTAGTCGGGCTGCGCGGCGTCCTTGTCAGGACCGGTGGTCTTGGACGTTTTTGCCACGTTGCCGCAGAAGTAGCTCATCAGGTGGGCCGCGGCCTCGTCGTCGACGAGCCAGTTGCTGGCCACGACGCGGCGCGCACCGGCGACTAGAAAGCCGCGCGACAAACCCCACACGCCTTCGCCCTCTTGCTCGGGGCCGTAATTGGTCTGACAAGCGCTAAGGATGGCCAGCTCGCAGGCGTTTAAGTCCAGCTCGTAGATTTCGGCCAGTGTCAGAAAACCGTTGTCCGCGGCGTCGCTCGCAGAGTTGGGCCCCGGCGCCACGGCCAACGACCCAAAAAAGTTACCGTGCGCCTGGTCAGCCAAACCGTGGCAGGCGAGATGTACGATCCGCCGGCCCGGCAACTCGGTGCGCAGCCGCGCCTCGGTTGCCTGCGGCCCGCGTAAGGCGATCGACTGCATGCTCGCCTTTTGAAAGATCATCGAGACCCACTGTGACTCGATACCCGAATAGGGCAGTCGTGATAGTTCTCCCCCGGCGCTACGGTATTGGGTGGCCAGCAGTGGCTGCTTGACCTTGGTCGCGCCGCGCGCGGCGGCCGCGGCGGGGGGCGCGCCGTACGCCGGATCGCCAATGGTCAGCACTGGCTCGCGCTCGGCCGGCTCGCCCTCCAGAGCGCGTTGCCGCAAGTTGTGCAGCACGCTGGCCGAGGGGCCGTACAAAACCGGCGGCCCCGCGTCGAGCAGGTATTTCGGTTCGCCCTCTTGAGAAACCACTAGCGCCTCAAAAGGCAACAACGCCAAGGGGCCGTCAGGCACGACGACCAGGCGTTTGGTCGAGCCGTCGAGCAGTGTCCGGCGATCGGCCTCGGGCAGCAGCACTTCCCACAGGGCGTGTAGTCGATCAGTTGCTTGCAGGGCAGCCTTGGGATCGGCCAGTTGCTGCACGACGCCGGCGCCGGTGGCATCCATCAGGATGGCGCGCAGCCGCGCCGCGCTCAGCGGGCCGGGGTCAACACGTAGTTGCTTGGCGGCGGCCTCGTCGACCACCAGGGCACTCAGCCTGGCGTCTTTCGGTCCAATGCTGATGCAGTAGCCGCCGTTCTTGCCGATCAAGTAGACGAGCAGCAACCCGTCGGCGCCGACGATACGGCTGCGCAGTTGGCTCAATCGAAGCGGACCAGAATTCGAGGCCAGCAGCGTGCGATAGACCGGGCTGGTGGCGCGCGCGGCGCGAAAATGGTCGTACAACGCCTCGCGCGCGGCGGCCAGGTCCGCCTCGAACTTGACCCGCTGCTGCGCGTCAATGTCGGCGCTTCGCAATTGCGCCTCGAGGCCGGCCACCTTGCTCTGCAGTTCGGATTCTTCTGTTTGCAGTCGTTCGCGATCCTGCTCCGAACGTCCAACCTGTAAGTCGATGCCCGGCCGGCTGAGCTCGTCCAAAAGCGAGCGGGCCCGGCTCCGTTCGATGGCCGACAGCGCCTCGGTCACGTCGCCCAGCTTGACCTGCCACTCGACCATGGTCTCGAAGGCCTCGGCAAAGTTGCCGAACAGGCTGGCGCGTTCCTGCTCGGCGCCGGCGCTGGCGCCGCGCTGTTGCTCAGCCAGATCTAGCGCGCGGCGCAAATCGGCAATCGCTTCGCTCTGGCGTCCCTGATCCCAACCGACGCGGGCGCGCAACAGATACGCCTTGGCCTGCGCGCCGGCGGCGCGGCTACCCCGTTCCAACAACTCGATGGCGCGGTCGGCCAGCGGTTCGGCGTCGGCCAGGCGCTTTTGCCGCAGTAGCATCTCGACTTGCGACACCAGCAGATCGCCCAGAGCGCTGCTGTTTTCTCCGTAAGACTTGATGATGATCGCCTGCGCTTGCTGGTAGTAGCCCGTCGCCTCGTCATAACGCCCCTGGTTGGTGCGAATCTCGGCCAACGCCACTAGCGAGTCGGCCACGTCAGGATGGTCGGGCCCCAGGCGGCGGCGCTGTAGGTCCATGGCGCGCTCGATCCAAGTTTGGGCCTCTTCATACTTCTTCTGCGCCGTGCAGCACGCCGCCAGGCGCGCGGCCAGGAGGCCCATTCGCGGATAGTCGCCGCCGACAATGTCAGTGTATTGCTGCCAGACTTCTTCAAAGTGGGCCTGCGCGTCCGCATAGCGGTGCTGCTCTTGTAGCAGCATGGCGCGAAATAAGATCAAATCCGCCAGGTCGGCACGATTGTCTCCGCCCTCGTTCTGGCGGAGCTTTTCGGCGCGGTTGAACAGCTCGTCGGCTTCAGCAAACCGGCCGTTGGAACCCTGCACTTGGGCCATTAGATCCAGACTCTCGGCCAGGTCCTCGACCGGCGCGTCGGCCATTTTCTCGAGCATGGCAATTGATCGCCGGCACAAAGACTGCGCCTCGACCAATCGGTATTGCTGGACGTAGATCGAGGCCAGGGCGTTCAGCGACTGCGCCACCAGCGTATGTTCGGGGCCGACTACCTGCTCGGCAATTTTCAGGGCACGGCGGGCGCTGGCTTCGGCTTCGGCAAATCGACCACGATCGGTCTGGCAGGTGCTAAGAAAAATCAGAGGATCGTTTAGCGGCAGCGCGTTCTCCCCTATCAGGCCCTCGGCCGTGCGCAGCGATTCGGTGGCCAGATCCTCGGCTTCGGCAAACTTGCCTTGGTACATCCACGCCCGCGCCAGGATCAGGTTCGCAGAGGCAATGTCGCCGGCGTTCTCCTCACGAGCCGCGGAGTAGATCTTGATTGCGGCCTCGCATTCGCGCTGGCAATCAGCAAACCGGTAGCGCAGCAGAAGGAATTCAGCCAGGGCCATGTGCAGCGGAGCGACCGACTCGTGGCTGGCCCCGTTGGCCTTTTGGTGCTTGTCGAGCGTTTCGCGCAACGTCGCTTCGGCCGCGTCGAACTTCCGCAACATGGCTTGCACAGAGGCCAGTTGCAGTCGGACGGTCGTGACGTCCGAGTCCAACGGATCTACGGCCTTTTCCAGGATGCGCAGCGATTCGCGCGTGAGGGTCTCGGCCTCGGTGTATCGCGCGCGTTGGTGCGCACAGTCGGCCAGCTTGCCTAAGGCCCAGCCGTACTGCGCGTCTTCCGCGCCGTTTTGCTTTTTCGGGATGTCGACCGCCTGCTTGAGAAGCTGCTCGGCTTCGACGTACTTTTCTCGCGCCATTAACAGGTCGGCCAGATCGAGATACCCATACGTGATGAGAGTCGGATCTTGTTTCCATTCGCGCCGACCCACCTCGATCGACTGGCGGGCGACACGCTCGGCCTCGGTCAGGTTGCCTACGGGCAGCAGCTCCCAGAACTTGTCGTGGAGCGCGTTGACCTCGTCCTCGGCGACCTCCTGGGCAATCGACGGCAACGCCAGGGCGCCCCAAACGGCCAGCAAGATATGTGGCAGAACAATGCTTCGCATAGGAGTTAACCATTTCGCGGGGTCATTGGCCAAACCAGCGCGGTCCGCTGGTACTTACTAGGGTACCATACCGCCGAGGGGGAAGGGTGTGACACAGCCCGGGTCGACGACGGGTCGGGGCGACGCTGCCGGGGCAAGTTGGACCTAGAAAAAGGCCTACATGTTTCAGCCGTCTGTTGCCGCATCGGATTCGGCGTCGTTGTTAAACGCCGAGTTTTCCATTAAGCCGCGGATGAATGCCTCAAAACTCTCGGCCACGAACACAATCTTGTAGTCCCACTCTTGGTCGATGTGCACCACTTGCGGCTCACCGGATGGACCACACGTGCGGTAGTCCAGGCATACCATGTCGTGCCCCGCGGAAGGACAGTCGGCGAAATACACTCCGATCGGCGGGTACCCCCACTCCTTCACCCAAAACTCGCTACCAAACGCGCCAAGGAGAGATCCCGGCATGTCGGCCCCTATGGAATACAAGCCGTTGATCGCAATGTGGTCGTCAGACCACGAAGTCCGCTCTTTGGTCCTGTGGTTCGTACGGCGCGGGATGCCTCCGTTTTGAAACCGCATGAACTCAACGTAGGAAGCAGGCAACAGGAACCCAAGTTTGCGCTCGACCTTGGCGACAGCGTCATCGGTCAGCGTATTACCGATGTATTGCTCACGCGCGTACTCAGACGGCTCCCAAAACTCAGCGAAGTTGAAGTCAAGGAATATCTTCGCCAATTGCTGCCCCCTTTTTGTCCTTCTTTTCATTCATCTGAAGGTTTAATACCTTAGGCCACCAGGATTCCGACGAATTCAACGGCACAAACTGCCCGGCAAATTCTGGTTTGCGCAATGGATGACATAAATAGCGCTTGACCTTTCCCAAGCGGCCGGATCGATGTCAAGAAGGTCTATTGAGCAAGTTCGGAGCTGAAAGTTCTAGATCTCGCGGTTTTCTAAACCATTGATCAGACCAGAAAGCATCCGCGCAATCTCCTCAAGCCGCTCCTTCATCTCTGCGTGTACTGCGTCGTTGAAGAGTTGACGCCGTCGCGCCAATTCCAGAAGCGGGACGCACTCCTGTACCGACCCCCGGGAGATGCCGAAGAAGTTCTTGCGGTCGGGCTTAGTGAACCGCCCATTGCCTTCGGCTATGTTCGCGGCGATGGAAAGCGATGCCCGGTTGAGTTGGTCAACCAGAAACCCGTAGCCTCTCGGGAACTGCTCTGTCAGTTGACAAATTTGATCGGCGAAGTCGATCGCTTTTTGATAAACGATCAGCTTTTCGAACGCAAACGCCATAACGTGAAGAGCGACCGATGGAAGAAGCCCGAGTTCAGAACTTCAATGGCGCCTTCCTGTGGCCGGAACCGCCGTTTAGATGACTTTCACTTGTTGGCTGGTTCAAGCTTAGTAAGCGGCTACTCGAAAGAGAGTAGTGAGTAGAAAGTAGACCGCAGTAGAAGACGATCGCGACTCTCGGCCGCGTCTTCTTATCTACTCTCTACTTTCTTCGCTCTACTGCTCTCTTTTTCGCCGCCAGCGGCGAAAAAGCGGAGAGGACAGGATTCGAACCTGCGGACCGGTTACCCGGTCACGGGTTTAGCAAACCCGCGCTTTCGACCACTCAGCCACCTCTCCGGATTGTCAAAACGACCACGAACTGCCAGCTCCCGGGCGTTTTGTCGCTCGGGGCCGGTCAAGGCGGACCGAGCGGAAAGCCCGATTCTAGGCAATTCACCTGTTGCCGCAAGGCTGGTTCTGGTCCGGTTTTGTGGATCCTCGGCCGAAGGCGTTGGCCTTTCCGCCTGCCGGCTCTCGCCAGGGTTCTCCTCTGCCAGCGGCCAGTCCCGTCGAACCTCGCACACAATCGCGCCCAGCCCCACTTTTTGGCGAAAACGCGCGAGAATCCCCACGAAAAATGACCTACCATCGTGATAGGACTCCACAATGTCCACAGGGGCCGCCCCTGGAGCGGCATTGTTGGTCGTCGGCCGCCAGTCCCGCGATAAAACTGTCGGCGTCCTCTCGATCCCTTCACTGCATTCGACAACAGACAGGCGTTCCATGTTCACTTGCAAGCCTGGGTTCACGCGCACGACCGGTTTGGTCATCGTTCTTGGTTGGTCCGTCGCGAGCTCTCTGATCTGCGGCGCGACCGAGATCGCCGCCGTCCGTTCGGCTGCCGATAGCGTTACGGTTACTGACCTCCGCCGCCATGCTTCGGCCCTGGCCGATGACACGTTCGAAGGGCGCGAGGCCGGCACACGCGGGGGCCGCGCGGCCGCTGGCTACTTGGAAGCGGAATTCAAACGCATCGGTCTCAAGCCGGCCGGCGTGCGCGGATCGTACTTCCAGGTCTTCGACGGCAACAGTCGCAACATCCTCGGACTGCTCGAAGGGAGCGACCCGGAACTCAAGGATCAGATCATCGTCGCGGCCGCCCATTACGATCACGTCGGCTACGGCAACGCGCGCACGTCGTACGGACCAACCGGTTACATCCACAACGGCGCCGATGACAACGCCAGCGGCGTGTCCACGTTGCTCGAAGTCGCCGAGGCCTGCGCCAAGCTCGACCCACGCCCTAAGCGTTCGATTCTGTTTGCACTGTGGGACGGCGAAGAAAAAGGGCTGCTCGGTTCGAAGCATTGGATCGCCCACCCGACGATTCCGCTGGCCAAGATCCGATTCGACCTGAACATGGACATGGTCGGCCGACTGCGGAACAACAAGATGGAAGTGATCGGCTCGCGCACGGCGCGCGGGCTGCGGAAGATTGCCAGCCTGCCGAACGCGGACGAGCCGATCGTGCTCGATTTCACCTGGGAGATCAAGAACGACAGCGACCATCACCCATTTTATGCCGCCAACATTCCATTCCTCATGCCGCACACTGGTTTGCACTCGGATTATCATCGGCCGAGCGACGACGTTGAGAAGCTCAACATCGATGGCATGCGGCGGATCGCGCGGTACATGACCGGCCTGGCGATCAACCTGGCCGACGCGCCCGAGCTGCCGCGGTTCCGGGCCGCTTCGCATCGCGACACGAAATGGAATCAACCATCGTCGGACAGTCTGCTGCCGCCACCACCGCCACGGCTGGGGATGTATTGGAATCCCAAGGACACAGCCGCCGCTGGCCTGAAGGTTGAGCGCGTTGCGCCCGGCTCGGCCGCGGCCGAAGCGGGCATTCGTGCTGGCGATCGACTGCTGAGCTTCGACGGACAGGAAATCATGCACGACACCGACCTGGCGGCGGTCGTCGTCACGGCCAAGAGTCCGACGCCGGCCCAAATTCAGCGAGCCGGAACCGAAGACCCGATCGACGTCACGATCAAACTGCGAGGAGCGCCAACCCGACTGGGACTTTCGTGGCGAGAAGAAGAAGCCGAGCCCGGCAGCGTGAAGCTGGTCCGCGTGATCTCCAGTTCGCTCGGCGCCAAGGCCGGCTTGCGACCGCTCGACCGGATCTATGGCGTCAACGGCAAGGACTTTGCCAACAGCAGCGAGCTGGTGAAGATCCTGGCCGACACGCCGACGCCATTTTCGCTGTCGGTCGAACGGCTAGGGCATGTGCGGACGGTGGAGATTGGGGCGCCGCAGACCGCGGCGAAATAGCGATTTGCGGGGCGGGTCCGGAGCGAATCGGAAGTTACCCGCGTCTCTGGGGCGAAGTCACGCACGGGAGTGCGTGACCTACGGGTTTTGCCTTCGTTTGCGTCTTTTTGGTGGCGCCGGGCAGTGCGACGGCAGATATCGGACCCGTTTCGCTGGAATCTGGTAGGTACGATCTGCTATCCTGTGGGCTAGCGGATCCCCCGTACCCCACCGGACCAGCCCGCCGATGTTTCGCGTCCTTGGTTCTCCCCGCGCTTTGTGCGATCGCGTTTCCCGGCGTGACCTGCTGCGCGTTGGCGGCCTGGGCTTAGCAGGTCTGGCGCTGCCTGACCTGTTACAGCTTCAAGACGCGTCGGCCGCTGATGGACTGGCGCGGCCCCGCTCTTTCGGCAAGGCCAAGAGCGTCATCCTGCTGCATCTCTACGGCGCGCCGAGTCAGATCGAATTCGTCGATCCCAAGCCCAATGCCCCGGTCGAGATTCGTGGCGACCTGAAATCAATTCCATCGACGTTGCCTGGCTGCGACGTGTGCGAGCTGCTGCCGAACTTTGCCAAGGTGATGGACCGCACGACGGTGCTGCGGTCGATGACGCACCCCTACCCCGTTCACGGCGTCGCCTTTGCGCTGACCGGCATCCCGGCGATCGACGTGGCGATGGAGCTCAGCCCGCGAGACACACGGCACTGGCCATTCTTTGGCTCTGTCGTGGACTACATCGAGTCGCGCAAGCCGCAAGCTGCTCCGCCCCGCGTGCCAAACAACATGGCGCTGCCGTTCCGGTTCAGCAGTCGTCGCGTCGGCGAAGTGCCACGCGCCGGGCCGTACGCGGCGTTTCTGGGGAATGAATTCGATCCCATTTGGACCAACTTCGTCGGCGACGCCACGAAGGGCCTGCCCAAGACCCTGGCGGCGCAACGGTTCGATGGCAACGATCCGTACATCGGGCTTTCGCCGGACAGTTACTTCACCGTACCATCGGCGACGTCGCTGCAGAATGAGATCACGATCGACCGGCTTGACCGGCGCCGGTCGCTGCTCACGCAGTTGGAGCAAGCCCGCAAGGATCTCGGCTCCACGGCCGGCGGTCGTCAGTTTGATCGCTACCGGCAGATGACGTACACGCTTTTGCAATCAGACGATTTGCGAAACGCCCTCGATGTGCGGCGCGAGACCTCCGAGACGCGCGACTTGTACGGTCCGACCTTGTTCGGGCAGTCTTGCCTGGCGGCGCGCCGCTTGGTCGAGGCCGGCAGCCGGATGGTGACGGTCTTCTGGGACGAGTTCGGCCTGGCCGGCAGCGGGTGGGACACGCACTGGAATCATTACCCTCGGATGCGGCAGGAGCTTTGCCCGGGTCTCGACATGGCGTGGTACGGACTGATCACCGATCTCGACCGCCGCGGCCTGCTCGATGAGACGCTGGTCGTTTGCACCAGCGAACATGGCCGCACTCCGCACATCGCGAATGTCGAAGGGGGCGGGCGCGATCATTGGTCGCGCGCGTACTCGGTTTTGATGGCCGGCGGCGGCACGGCGCGCGGAAAAGTTGTCGGGGCCACGGATAAACACGGCGGCGACGTCGCCAATCGTCCGATCAGCCCGAAGGACAAGCTCGCCACGATGTACCACCTGCTGGGCATCGATCACCACACCGTCGTGCATGACCAGCAGGGGCGACCATTGCCACTGGTCGACGGCGACGTTATCACGGAAGCCCTGGCGTAGATCGCAGCACTCGGGCAAGTACGTGAGCCGCAAGGCGACAGCCGCGGGTGATCTAAGGTTTTTGACAGCGTGATGTCTCCTCCCACCCGCAGTCGCTGGCTCCGCTTTCGATTGCGAACCTTGCTGATCGCCATTGCGGTTGTCGCGGCGCCTATGTCCTGGCTCGCCAAAGAACAGCGACAATCGCGGAATGAATTGCAGCTTGCTGATTCATTCGCCAAGTCAGGCCGGGCACTGAATCAATTCGGCGGGCCATTTGATTCGTGGGAAACGCAACCTTCGCACAGTTGGTGGCGAGACTACGCGCGACGGGCGATGGGGGACCGGCTGATCCAGGCAGGTCCGCCGCCGACCGATTTCAACGACCTTGAGTCCCTCGCCGCATTGTCCAACCTGCAAGTCCTCTACCTTCAAGAGACGAGCGTCCGCGATCTAGGACCGCTGGCTCGGCAAAATAATTTACGTGTCTTGTGGATCGCCTTGACGCACGTCAATGATCTGGCGCCGCTCGCTAAGCTCACGCGACTGCAGGAACTGCACCTCTACAGTACTCCTGTCACCGACCTCGCGCCGCTGGCGGGACTCGAAGACTTGCGAGTTTTAAGTTTCGGCGCTACCGAGGTCGGGGATCTCGCGCCGCTGGCCGGGCTGATCAGGTTAGAGTATCTGGATCTCACAGACACACCCACCTTTGATCTCACACCGATCTCGGGGCTTAAGAATTTGCGAGATCTGCGAATCGGCGCCACAAAAGTTACCGATCTAACTCCCCTGGTTGGGCTCAGAAACCTCCAGATTCTCAATATGCGCGGCACGGAAGTCACCGACCTGACACCGCTGGCGGCGCTCAACAAGCTACGAGTGCTCGACATTAGCTCCACCGGCGTGACCGACCTGGCGCCCTTAGCCAAGCTGAAAACCCTGGAACGATGTCAGCTCAATAAGACGCCGGTCACCAAAGACCAGGTGCAGGCCCTGCAAAATGCACTGCCGAATTGCCGGATCAATCATGATCCTTTTCCTTAAAGCGAATAGAGTAGCGTCTAGCGGCTCACAGCGAATGGCCAGCAATAATTTTGATTCCATTGAAATGGGACTCTAAACACCGTAATCATGTCTGTACAAGTCGTACGAGCAGTCGATGGCAGGCCGCAATAATGACGGGGCTATAAAGTTGGGTAAGCGTGGCGATCTCTTCGTCTTTTCGCTTTAGCACATCAGGGTTCCAGTATTGCCTCTCTGCACCGACCGGGAGATGAACGAACTCTGATTCGACTCCATTCAAAATCTGGATTTCAGCGAATACATCGTCGAGATCGCTGGCGACGAGCCGTGAACGCAATTCGCGACAGCCATTCAATACGTCCATCTTGCTGTCCAGGATGGCTCGGATTGTAACGATCACGTTCTCGATAGAGCCTTGGTCCCAGTCCGCTGGACGACCAGCTTCCATCCTTGACGGATCGCCGAAATAGTAGTCGAGAACGTCCGTGACGGCTTCGTCAGACGTGTCCCAGGAATTCATGAAGTCGCCAGGTCCAGGACCGGGAATGTATTCGTGGACCGTGACAAACCATCGGCCATCGGCGCCGTGAATACGCACGGTCGGTGCGTCAGTCGTCACGTCACCGTCGGCCCACGGTCCACGGCGGCCGATCGAGTTCGAGTTACCCTTAACAGTCGCTGGTTTGCAAACGACGACACCATCGGGAAAAGCTTTGTGCCCCGGAGGAAACGGTTCGCCCACCAGTAGCCCGGCGTTACGAAGTCGATCCAGAATATGGCTCGGAATTTCCATCCTCACATGATATCCAACGCTTGACCAATCGGCCGGGGTGGGATCTGCCTTGGGAGCAGGGTACGATTGTGGCGAAATACAAGTTCACCGCTCGGGCGTTTCAGGCTGAGCTTACACCAGGAATGACAACATGCGCAGCAGCGTCTTTGGCGTTTTCGTCCTGACAATCGTCGTCCCGGCGTTCACCAGTGCAGCGGACTCGAAGAAGGCCGAAGTCGACCGCGCCGTCGTCGGCGCCGCGCTCGCTCGGCCGATCAATGATCGCGACACCACGCTCAAAGAATCGCAGGCCTTTTGCGCCGCCAAGGTCCCAGCGATGCCCAAGCCGAAAGACGCGACCGCCTGGCAAAAAATGGCCGATCGGATGCGGGCCGACGTGCTGGATCATGTCGTCTTTCGCGGCGCGGCCGCCTGGCGTGACGCGCCGCTGCGCGTGGAGTGGTTCGACACCATCCCCGGCGGGCCCGGCTATACGATTCGCAAATTGCGTTACGAAGCGGCCCCGGGCATGTGGATCCCGGCGCTCCTCTACATGCCAGACAAGATCACAGGCCGGGTCCCGGTCATGCTGAACGTGAATGGCCACGACGCCAAGGGGAAGGCGGCCGACTACAAGCAGATGCGCTGCATCAATCAGGCGAAGCGCGGGATCATCGCCCTGAATGTCGAGTGGCTGCGGATGGGTCAGCTCAAGGGTACCGGCTTTCAGCATAGCCGCATGAACCAGCTCGACGTCTGCGGCGTGAGCGGCCTGGCGCCGTTTTACCTGGCGATGTCGCGCGGGCTGGATGTGCTCCTCTCGCTCAAGGAGGCCGATCCCAAACGTGTCGGCATGGCGGGCCTATCGGGCGGTGGCTGGCAAACCATCATCCTCAGCGCGCTCGACACGCGGATCACGCTCTCGAACCCCGTGGCTGGCTACTCGGGATTCAAAACTCGCGCGTACAACTTGACTGACCTGGGGGATTCGGAACAAACACCGACGGATCTGGCCCTGTACGCTGACTACACGCATCTGACGGCCATGCGAGCTCCGCGGGCGACGCTGCTGACCTACAACCAGAAGGACGATTGCTGCTTTGCCGCGCCGCACGCCCTGCCCCCTTTGCAAGAGGCCGCGGCGCCGATCTTTCGACTGTTCAACCGGGCGAAGCAGCTTACGACCCACATCAATCACGACCCCGGCACGCACAATTTCGAGCGTGATAATCGCGAGGCGCTGTACCGCGCGATCGGCGCCGAGTTCTTCCCAACCATCGGCGACAAGTTCAACGCGACCGAGATTCCTTCGGAAGACGAGATCAAAACGGCCAAGGAGCTCGAGGTTCCGCTGCCGGAGACGAACGCGGATTTTCACACGCTGGCCGTCGCGGCGGCGGCGGAATTGCCGCGCGAGCCGTCGTTGCCGGCGGGTGATCGCGCGGGCGCAGTTGCGTGGCAAGCGACGACGCGCGCGGACCTCGCCGAGGTTTCACGTTTGGCGAAATACACAATTCAGGCAGAGTCTGTCGGGACAGATGAGCAGAGTGGGATGAAGATCGAATACTGGAATCTCCAGGTGGGGGATCGCGCAGAGGGCGCAGCGAACGCGCCGTTATGGAGTGTGCCCGCTGTTGAGATCGCGCCCGAAAATGCGCGCGGAACAGCGATCATTGTGGCTGACGCAGGACGCGCGCAGAGTGGCGCGGCGACAGCGCGATGGTTGTCGAAGGGGTATCGCGTGGTGGCGATCGACCCATTTTATTTCGGCGAATCCAAGATTTCTGAAAAAGATTATTTGTTCGCGCTACTCGTCTCCGCGGTGGGCTCTCGACCGATTGGAATTCAGAGCGCGCAGCTGGCGGCCGTGGCCAGTTGGTCGAGCGCGCGGCGCGATGGGGAGCCCGTGGTGATCAGCGCAACGGGACCACGAGCGAGTGTCGTCGCGCTGGTGGCCGCCGCGAGCGCGGAGCGTGGCGTTGACGAGGTTGAATTGAGCGGCGCTTGGGGCAGCCTGAAAGAGCTGATTCGCCGTGATTTCACGTATGAAACGGCCCCTGAGCTGTTTTGCTTTGGGCTACTGGCGCGCTGCGATGTCGCGCGCATAGTGGCCCTGATCGCGCCGCGAAAAGTCACGTTTCTGAATGCCAACGATGAGGCGCGCAGCGATCTCGCCGAACTCAAATCATGGTACGAGCGCTGGAATGTTGATCACGATCCAGCGCCGCGCTGAGCGCTCGCGCGTGACTGCTCGAGTTGCGCGATCACGTTGACCTCGCGGCGCGCGATAGGGGTCTGATGATGCTCCGTCAAGACCCAATTGGCAAAAATGGTGTTGCACTTTTTTTATTCAGTCCCTACAAATGCGTTCATGGGCTTGCAGCGCATGCTTTGCTAACAGCAGCTGCGCTCGCCAGCGAATGTTTTGTTTGTGGTGAGGCATGGTCATCGTCGAGTCTAGGAAGGCTCACGACCAACTTCACCAACACCCTTAGTTAGGAGGACGTAAGAGTGGCCAAGAAGAAAGCTGCCAAGAAGAAGACCGCCAAGAAAGCCGCCAAGAAGAAGACCGCCAAGAAGAAGTAGGCGGATTCCGGTCACGGCCCTCGCGGGTTGTGACTGAATCGGTCATGCACCTTCGGGTCGCATGACTGGCGGAAAGCAACAACGAATGAGCCGCCCGCCACAGTGCGTTAAGCACCTTGGCGGGCGGCTCTGTTTTGTTGGGTGGGCATGAGACCTGGGGCTTGGGACCTGCGGACGGAAGTAGGAAACTGGTTGCGCCAAAACCCTTCGCCCTCCGGGAGAAGGTGGTCGCGTCAGCGAACCAGATGAGGGCAGAGCGCTGTATATCGCTCGGAACTTTACGCTTCATGTCACGCACGGAGTGCGTGACCTACTGCGCGTGGACAGCCGTAACTCGCCTCTTGCCTTCACCCCAACCCTCTCCCGGCGGGAGAGGGGGCCGTTGTTTGCCACTTCGCACTCTACGAAAGCCGGCAGGGCAAATTCGCCCAGTCCACTCAATACGTTCCTGTCTCGGCCGCGCGCAAGCTGGCGCGCATCATGATCTTGGTCGCTTCCAAAAACGCCGCGAAGCGTTCGTCCTTTGTCATGCCATGGTGGAAGCGGTAGTAGATCTGCTGGGCGATCACGGCGGTCTTGAAGAGCGCGTAAGCGTAGTAAAACACCATGCCAGACGTGTCCCGGCCCGTTTTCTCCTCGTAGCGATCGACGAGTTGCGAGCGGGTCAGGCTGCCCGGCGTAGTGGTAGGGGCCCAGCGAATCAGGTGCATCTCGCCCGGATCGTCGGGATCGATCCAATAACAAAGCGCCGTTCCCAGGTCGGACAGCGGATCGCCGATCGTGCACATCTCCCAGTCCAGCACGCCGATGATCCGTGTGATGTCCGTGGAATCGACGATCACGTTGTCATACTTGTAGTCGTTGTGGATCAGCGACGCGCCGCCATGGTCGGGCGTGTTGGCCACCAGCCAGCGCGCGGCCGGCTCGACCTCGGGGATCTCGTGCGTCTTCGAGCCTTCGTAGCGTTTGATCCACCCTTCAACCTGCCGCTGCATGTAGCCGACCGGTTTGCCAAGATCGCCGAGCCCGATCGCTTCGAAGTCCAAGCTGTGCAGCGCCGCGAGCGTGTCGATGAACGATTCGCTCAACCGGCGCGCGATATCGGGCGAGAAATCCATCCCGGCCGGCGGATCGCGACGAATGATGGCCCCGCGGATCCGCCGCATCAGGTAGAACGGCGCCCCCAGCACCGTGTCGTCCTCGCAGTAGAGGAGCGGTTCCGGGGCTGGCGCGAAGTGCCCGTGCAACTTCGAAAGCACGCGATACTCGCGCCCCATGTCATGCGCGCTCTTCACCTTGCTACCAAAGGGCGGCCGGCGGAGGACCATATCGCGCGAGCCCAGCCGGACGGAGTACGTCAAATTCGAGTGCCCGGCAGGAAATTGCTCGATTGATAGCGGACCATCGGCGTCAGGCCATTCGTCGCGCAGGTAGGCCTCGAGTTTGGCCGCGTCGAGTTCTTCGCCTGCTCGGACCGGCTTGGTTTTATCGACAAATTCAGTCACGTCTCAGAGCTCCGCATGAGAGTTCACACCTGCTGGTGGACGACACCGTCAAATCGCGCTGCTGTAGCCTGGGTCTGTGACCCGTAAACGTCGCCGGTCAATCGGCCGCCTACAGACGAAAACGGCCCGCAGTCATTAGATCTTCAACCCATAACGACTCAACACCCGTTTGGCGACGACCATCTTGTGGACTTCGTCGGCGCCATCATAAATACGGGCGCCACGTTCGTTGCGCCAAAAGGTCGATAGTGGCGTGTCGCTGGTCACCCCCATGGCCCCGTGGACCTGGATCGCGCGGTCGATCACTCGCAACAGCACGTCGGCCGCGAAGAACTTGATGCAGGAGATCTCTTCGCGAGCAGCGGCCATCCCCAGCGTATCGATCTTCCAGGCCGCCTGCAGCACGCTCAAGCGCGCCGCGTCGATCTCGGCCCGACTCTCGGCAATCCACTGCTGGATAATCTGCTGTGTCCCCAGCGGCTTGCCCGGCGCCAGTTCGCGGCTGACTGCGCGGCGGCAGAGCAAGTCGAACGACCGCTCGCAGATGCCGATCCAGCGCATGCAGTGATGAATTCGTCCTGGGCCGAGGCGCTCTTGCGCGATGGCAAACCCGGCGCCCTCTTCGCCCAGCAGGTTGCCCACGGGAACGCGGACGTTTTTGTAGCGAACTTCAGCGTGGCTGTCGTAATCGTCGCCGGCGTGGCCGAAGAGTTCGACGTTGCGCACGAATTCAAAGCCTGGCGTCTCGAGCGGCACGATGATCTGGCTGGCCCGCTTATGGGGCGGCGCGTCGGGGTTGGTCACCACCATCACGATGGCAAACGCCGCTCCATCAAACGATGAGGTGAACCACTTGTGACCGTTGATCACGTAATGGTCGCCTTCTCGGACCGCGGTCGTGTCCATCCAAACCGGGTTCGAGCCTGGACGATCGGGCTCAGTCATGCTGAAGCAACTGCGAATCTTGCCCTCGGCGAGTGGCTTGAACCACTTTTCCTTTTGCTCGGGCGTGCCGAACTGCATCAGGATTTCCATATTGCCGGCGTCGGGCGCCTGGCAGTTGAAGCAGTAGTGCCCCAGCGTGCTGCTGCCGAGCACTTCGCTCACCAGGCCATGCTCCTGCAACGTGAGCCCCATGCCACCATGTTCGCGCGGGATTTGCGGCGCCCACAGGCCGAGCTTTTTGACCTGCTCGCGCTTCTCGCGCAGCTTGGGAACGATGGCCTTGAACCCGTGGGCCTGCGCTTCGGGCTCAAGCGGATACACTTCGTTCTGAACGAACTCGCGCATCTTCGCGAGCACGTCTTGCATCTTGGGCGAAATGCCGAAATCCATGCCACGGGTCCTTTCAACGAAACTACACCAAGGAATGTTTCAAAACTTCAATGCAGGGGGACAGTCCCCAGTTTTTCTTCGCTGCGATGCGCAAAATGGGGACAGTCCCCGAAGTTTTGAAACCGGTTCTAGTTTGGGCGTTTGAGCGCCTCCTATCATCGTGGCGCTGGTGGGGCCTTGTCCAGCGGCAGAACGGAGTTTTCGACCGGTGCGGACGCACTCGCCCCGGGCAGCGAGAAAGGAACGCCAACCCGAAGCGCCAGCGAGGGTGCTTTGTTAGCCGCAGCGTCGCGAGCCGCCCGGTTGACGTGAGCGTGGATCGCCAATTCAAAGAACCGGAGAGTTCGCGTCCTGCCGCTAACGTCGGCACGAAGAACCCTCGCTGGCGCTTTTTGAAGTTGCGCGTGTTTGCTGTCGGGGCGCGAAGCGTGCGACTTTCACGGCGAAATGTGTTGGTGTTACGGCCGCAACTGGTCGCCGCGATGAACAAGCCCCACCGGGGCGATCCAGCCATAGCCCAGGGCCATGCCGGCCTTTGGCCGGCGCCGCCCTGGGTTCGACATCTACACGAACGTCGTCGAGCCCTGTCAGGGCGGCCTAAGCGTCGGATCGAATTGTCGCCACGTTTCTGTCGCCCTTACAGGGCTCTTATGTTTCGTTCTGATCGGAACCTGGGGCGGCGTCGGCTGCGCCGACTTTGCCCCAGGCTACCTTAGCGCGCCCCGTTGGGGCTTAAGATTGCTCACCAACGTCTGGTTCGAGCGCCCAAATCGCTTCCGGCGATAGCAGGAACGTGCAACTTCAAAACTGGCGCTTCGGGTTAGTGTGCAGAGTGACCGCAGCAGCGCCCCGCTACCGGTACGTCAGATGGTCCGCGTGGTCCAGATGCGGAAACGCGTTGTAGCGGCTGAGCGTGAAGCGGTCGCCGGAGAAGAGGAACTCACTGAACGAGGCGTTGCGGACCATCCAGGCCAGTTGCAGTGTCCGCCGATGGTCGAGCGCCAGCGCCCGCTGCATCGCCACGCCCACCGGACCGCCGGACGTGAAGGCCGCTACCTGTTGGCGCGCCCCATCGATGCTCACGATCTGCTGATAGGCCGCTTGAGTGCGATCGCAAAACGCGTCCCAGGATTCGACCTGTGGCAGATCGACCTGGCCGTGGGCCCACATGTCGATCACTACTTCGTACGCTTTTTGAAAGGTGCGGAGCTTTTCGGCATTGTCCGTGGCGCGCTGGACCGCCTCGTGGAGTGTGCGAATGTGGGCGTGCCGCTCGACCAAACCGGGCAGCGCCTGTTTGAGCACCGCCTCGGCCTGATATTCATCGAGCCCTGGCAGCATGACGGGCGTAGGCCAGGGCAAGCCGCGCTCGGTAAACGCCTCGCCGACCAAGCGCGCGGTGTCGATATGACGCTGGCATGGCCCGCAAAAGACGACGTCGAACGTTACGTTGCGCTCGGCCCAGTACTGGCCCAAGCGCCGCGATTGCGTCTCGCCGATCGGCGACAACTGGTCGTAGTTGTCGGCAAAAAAAGACGCCTGGCCGTGGCGGACGACAAAAAGGTTGCTCATGAGGCGACAGTTTCCACAACGTCGAACGCGCGCCCGGATTATTTTGCGCTATTGGGGCGACGCTAGATCGTATGGCCGCCATCGACCAGATAAACGCCGCCGGTGCAATACGAGCCGGCGTCGCTCGCGAGGAACAGCGCCATCGGCGCAATCTCGTCCGGCGTGGCCATCCGCCCCAGCGGCAAGCGGCCTTCGAACTGCTCGAGGTTCGATGGATCTTCCCACAGGGCCTTGCTGAATTTTGTCTTCACCAGTCCGGGGCAGATCACGTTGACGCGAACGCCTGCCGCGCCCCACTCGGCCGCCATGACTTTCGTCAGGCTGATCAGCGCCGCTTTGCTGACGCTATAGATGCCGAGCATGGGCTCAGGGCTGACGCCGCCGATGCTGCTGATGTTGATCACGCTGCCGCCGCCGCGCTCGGCCATGATTGGGAACGCGCGCTTGGCCAGTTCCAGTGGTCCTTTGACATTCACGCCCATGATCTTGTCGAAGACCCCTTCGTCGGCGTTGACGATGGGGCCGAAGACAGGATTGGTGGCCGCGTTATTGACGATGATATCGACGCCGCCGAACTTCTTGACGGCTTCGTCGACCAGGGCGTGGAGGTCACTGGTGCTACCGGCGTGCGCGGCGAAGGCAGCGGCCGTTCCGCCGGCGGCGGTGATGCTCTTTGCGATTTCGTCGACCGCCTCTTGTTTGCGGCTGCTGACCAGGACCTTGGCGCCGGCTTCGGCCAGACCGCGCGCGATTGACTCGCCGATCCCTTTACTCGCGCCGGTGATGATGGCCACTTTGCCGGTCAGATCGAACTTCGCGCGGATCGAGTCGCCCATCGGCCGAATTCCTTCGCCAGGTGAAATGAGGCTATGACGGACGCCGAACCCGACGCCCATAGGACGCCGATCATAAACCGCCGCTAGCGGTTTGCGAAGCGGCAAGTTGCGCGTGGCGCGGAACAACTGCCGGCTATTGCTTGGGCGCTGGCGCCTTGGCCGGCGGAGACTTTGTCGCCGGCGACGACTTACCAGCGTCGGACTTGGCGTCCGACTTACCGGAGTCGGTCTTGGTCGGCTCTGGCCGGGGCGATGTCTTTGCCGGAGGCGACTTCGAAGGCTCGGCCGGGCCCGATTTCGCCGGGGGCGTGGTCGTGTTGGTCGTCGGCGTCGCCGTGGGAGACTTGCCGGGCGAGTCCGAGCTGGCCGCGGCAACTGGTCGCTTGCCAAACTGATCGGCCAGCTTCTGGGCCTCTTCGCGATACGCGAACGGCAACTCCGACTTCAGCGCGGACTCCAGCAGCGGCCGGACCGTGTCGCCACGGTTGCGGGCGTCTTGCAACTTGGCATAAAAATAGGCCGTGTCCGGCTGCAGATTGGGCGAAGAAACGGCTGCACGCAACATCCGCTCGGCCTCGTCGAGCCGACCGACGTTGAAGTAGATCCACCCCAGGGTCGACGCCATCTCAAGATTGCTGGGGTTCTGCTTCATCGCCGCTTCGCTCAAAGCAAGCGCGTGCTGCCGCGGGCCTTCACCCATTTCCACTTCGGCCAGCGCCAATTGATTCGCCACGGGCAAGCTGCCGGGCGATTTGAGGTAGGCCTTTTCCAGGTAGGTGGCGGCCTTCGCATAATCTTTGCTGAAGCGACTGGTGACGCCGGCCAGGAAGAGCGCTTCGGGCGATTCCGGCGTTAGCTTAATCAGCTCGTCTGCCTGGGCCTTGGCTTGATTGACGCGGCCCGTCTCCAAGAAGAACTGGCCGACTTCGAGCCGAATTTTGGGATCCTTGGGAGACCGCGTAATGGCCTTTTGCATCCACTCGTCAGACTCGTCGCGTTGTTTTGCCCCGTAGCAGAACCTGCCCA
>Ga0268266_10001006_pt1 | contig 35541 bp, 18 predicted proteins | sample KBSS13metaG_FD_190356 | JGI IMG/M metagenome (GOLD analysis project Ga0268266, IMG submission 190356) | Switchgrass rhizosphere microbial communities from Kellogg Biological Station, Michigan, USA - KBS S1-3 metaG (SPAdes) (version 2) | ecosystem: Host-associated > Plants > Roots > Rhizosphere...
TGAAGACGATCGCCGGCGCGTGGCCGCCGAGTTCCATGGTGGCGCGCTTCATGTGCAAGCCCGCCAGCGCGGAGAGCTGCTTGCCGACGTTGGTGGATCCGGTGAAAGAGATCTTTCGGATCACCGGATGCGGAATGAGATATTCCGAAATCTCCGACGGCACGCCATAGACCAGGTTGATGACGCCATCAGGTACGCCGGCATCGGCGAACGCCCGGATCAATTGCGCAGGTGATGCCGGGGTTTCCTCCGGTGCCTTGACGATGATCGAGCAACCCGCCGCAAGCGCCGCGGACATCTTTCGCACCACCTGGTTGATCGGGAAATTCCACGGCGTAAAGGCCGCGACCGGGCCGACCGGCTCCTTGACCGCGATCTGGTAGACGCCGGGGCCGCGCGCCGGGATCACCCTTCCATAGGCGCGCTTGGCTTCCTCGGCGAACCACTCGATGACGTCGGCCGCCAGCATGGCTTCGATCTTGGCTTCCGCCAGCGTCTTGCCCTGCTCCATGGTGAGCAGCGGCCCGATCTCGTCGTTGCGCTCGCGCATGATCTGGGCGGCCTTGCGCATGATCCGGCAGCGTTCGAACGGCGCCACCGCGCGCCAGGCCTTGAAACCCTTGTTGGCGGCTTCCAGCGCCTCGTCGAGGTCGGCGCGGTCGGCATGCGCCACGGTGCCGATCGTTTCCTCAGTTGCGGGGTTGAGCACGGCGATGGTCCTGCCCGATTGGCTCGGCCGCCATTTGCCGTTGATGAACAGTTGGGTATTCGAATATGCCACGAATTTCTCCTCGAGCTTTTTGTGGTTGCCGGCAATGTGCGAATGGATGGGCTGGAGATCAAGCGCCGTTTTGGCGGGCGCTTGACCGGCCCTGAGCGAACAGACATCGTTCGGCGACCGCCGTGCGGCGCTCGCCATCGGCCTAATTTCATACAGGGGAAGACATCATGGCACAACACGACGCCGCGCGGGCACTCCAGGGCAAGGTCGCGCTGGTCACCGGCGCGGGCCGCGGGCTGGGCCGCGCCTTCGCCGAGCGGCTGGCAAGTCTCGGCGCCGATGTCGCTATCCACGGCATGCGCGAGAACGGACCGGCTGAATATGGCGAGGGATCGACACTGACGGCGGTCGCGGCAGACGTTGCCGCGGCGCATGGCGTCCGCACCATCCGCGTGCTCGGTGATCTCACTGACGGCGCCGACATCGCGCGGGTGGTCGAGACCACGACGAAAGAATTGGGCCCGATCGACATTCTCGTCCACAACGCCGGTGGCGACATCGCGGCCAAGGGCGGCAAGCCCGATCCGAACGACGCCGTCGGCATCCACGAGGAGGATGTCCGCGCGGTCCTCGACCGCAACCTGCTCTCGACCATCCTGACCTGCCAGGCGGTGGCGAAGGAAATGATGCCGCGGCGTCAGGGGCGCATCGTCACCATCGGTTCGGTCGCCGCCTTCAAGGGCCGCACCAACGGATCGATCTACGCCGTGGCGAAGGCAGGCATGACCCACTACACGCGCTGCCTCGCCGACCAGCTCCGCTCCTGCGACATCACGGTCAACTGCATCGCGCCCGGCGACACCCGCACCGGGCGGTTCATGGGAACGCGCGCGGTGGACCAGAACCGCATGGTGGAAACCGGCACCCTCGACCGCATCGCCACCGTCGACGAGGTCGCCCGCGTCGTCGAAGTGTTCGCAGGCCCGTTGGGCGCGTTCGTCTCGGGCCAAGTCCTGCGGGTCGACGGCGGAGGACAGTGCTGGGCCGGGTGACGGCAGCCGAGTCAGTTGAAAGCCGCCAGGTTAGGAGCTGGTTAACATAACCGTGGTACACGGGAAGTATTTTCGATCGGGATGTAGCTGTGGTTGAAACTCGGATTGCGCCACGGGTCAAGATTATGAAGGCCGCCAAGATGGACTATGGCGGCGACAAGTATCCATGCACTGTGCGCGACATCTCCAGCACCGGCGCCGCGCTCGAGTTTTCCGACTTTCTCCGCATTCCCGATAACTTCACCCTGGTCATCCCGGAAGACCGGTTGCGGCTTCCATGCCGCGTGGTATGGCGCAGCGAGTACCGGGTCGGCGTGCGGTTCGAAGATTAGAGCAATGTGCCCGGCAACATCAGCGCCGGCTCGTTGATAGCACGCGCGCGATAGGACCAAATCGCAGGGTCGAAACCAGCACGGTCGACCGCATTACCGCCGCCCATTTCTGCACTCTTCAGCCGCGCTTATCCAGTCCAGCCGATTGACCTGCATTCGAACCATATCCATATGGGACACAAGAATCGGATGAAGCCTGCCGTTTCGGACTAGCCAGTACGCGGCCACTGTCCCGGCGGTGTCATTCACGCAAATGGCTTCGTTCGGGAGTTCCCATGACGGCACTGTCTATTCTTGATCTCGTCCGCGTCACAGAAAATACCGACGCGCGCGGCGCGCTTAATAACGCCCGTGACCTTGCGGTCCATGCCGAGGTCTGGGGCTATCGCCGCATCTGGGTGGCGGAGCATCACAACATGGCGGGTATCGCGAGCGCCGCGACGTCGGTGGTGATCGGCCATATCGCGGCCGGAACAAAAACCATCCGTGTCGGCGCGGGCGGCATCATGCTCCCGAACCACGCCCCCTACGTCATCGCCGAGCAGTTCGGGACGCTCGCACAATTGTTTCCAGGCCGGATCGATCTTGGGCTGGGCCGCGCGCCCGGGACCGACCAGCTCACGCTGCGCGCTCTGCGCCGCACGCCTGAAGCTGCCGAAAATTTCCCGCAGGACGTTCTTGAGGTGCAGGCGTTCCTGGCACCAGCCGGGCCAAACCAGCGCATCCGGGCCGTGCCGGCGGCGGGAACGGAAGTGCCGTTGTGGATTCTGGGCTCGAGTAATTTCGGCGCGATGCTGGCGGCTGAACTCGGGCTGCCCTACGCTTTCGCCTCCCATTTCGCGCCTGACCTGCTGATTCCGGCGCTGCAGATCTACCGCAGCCACTTCAAACCGTCCGAGCAGCTCGACCGTCCCTACGCAATGGTAGGGGTCAACATCATTGCCGCCGGCAGCGATGACGAGGCACGCAGGCTGGCGACGACGCAGCAGATGTCGTTTACGAACATCTTCCGCGGTGCTCGCGGCCTCAGCCAGCCCCCGATCGACGATATTGAAACTTACTGGACGCCGCGAGAAAAGGCCCAGGCGATGAGCATGCTCGCGCGCTCCATTGTTGGTTCGCCCGACACGGTTCGTTCCGGCATTGATGCGCTCGTTGCGGAGACCGGCGCCGATGAGCTGATGATCGTGTCCGATATCTACGATCACCCATCCCGACTGCGCTCCTTCGAACTCATCGCCGGCGCCGCAAGCATCGCCCGCTAGCTTTCCTTTTCGCGACGCGCGAGGCGGCGGCAGCGAATTACGTCTTTCCAGGCTCGGGAGTTTCGAAGCGCCGCAGACGTCTGCTTCTCCTGAAGCGATCAAGCCTCTGCGCGACGCCTCGCACGATGACGTAGAATATCGGCGTGAACAAAAGTCCGAATAATGTCACGCCGAGCATGCCGGCAAACACGGTTGTTCCGAGCGATTGGCGCATTTCGGCGCCAGCGCCAGATGCACTTATCAACGGCAACACACCGAAGATGAAAGCAAACGACGTCATCAGGATTGGCCGCAACCGTGTGCGAGCGGCCGAGACTGCAGCCTCGAAGCGGGATTGCCCCTCCTCCTCCGCCTGCTTGGCGAACTCCACAATCAGAATGGCATTCTTCGCCGCCAGACCAACAAGGACAATGAGACCGATGTCGACCAGAATATTGCGGTCGAGATCCCGGGCCGTTACGCCGATCATCGCCGCGAGGATGCACATTGGAACGATGAGAATGACCGCAAACGGAAGCAGCCAGCTTTCGTACTGTGCGGCCAGAAGCAGGAATACGAAGACGACAGCCAGACCGAATACGACAATCGAGGTGTTACCGACAAGCTTTTCCTGCAGTGCAATCTCGGTCCACTGGAAGCCGAAACCCTGCGTCAGCTTTTCCTTGGCGATCGCCTCGACCGCCGCAATGGCTTGTCCGGACGAGAACCCGCGCGCAAGGCTGACCTGCACCTCTGCGGCCGGATAGAGGTTGTAGCGCGTCACCCGGGATGGTCCGGTCGTGTCCTTGAGCGTCGCAACCGAGCCGATCGGCACCATATCGCCGAAGGCGTTGCGCGTCTTCAGGTTGGCAATGTCGCGCGTACTCAGCCGGTAGTCATTATCTGCCTGTGCTGTGACCTGATAGGTCCGGCCAAGTAAATTGAAGTCATTGATATAGGCAGACCCCATATAGACCGACAACGCGTCAAAAACACGGGAGATCGGCACGCCCAGAAGCTCCGCCTTCGTTCGGTCGATATCCGCGTAAACCTGCGGCGTATGGGTGTTAAACAAAGTAAAGGCCTGCGAAAATCCCGGATTTTGATGTGACGCGCCAACGACTCCCCAGGTCGCCGTTTCGAGCGCCTGCAGCCCACGGCCCGCGCGATCCTGAACGTATCCCTTGAGGCCGCCGCCAGTGCCGATACCGGGCACGGACGCCGGCTCCAGAACGAACACAAACGAGTCCGTCAGAACTTTAAGCTCGTTGCGCAAATCCGCCTGGATCCTGGCCGCGGTCAAGTGTTCCCTGGCGCGCTCTTCGAACGACTTCAGAACGACAAAGATGACACCGGTGTTGGTTGCGTTGGTAAAGGTCGCGCCGTCAAATCCGACGAACGGGTCGACACGCTCAACCCCCTTCCGATTCAGGATGATCTCGCTCGCCTCGCGCAGCACCTTGTCCGTACGGTCAAGCGACGCGCCTGGCGGCAGTTGAAACGCCGCTATCAGATAGCCGCGGTCAAGCTGCGGTATCAGGCCGGTCGGCGTTCTCTTCATCAGGTCAACGGCGAGGAAGATCAGGCCTCCATAGATCACAAGAGAAATGAATCCAAACCTGATCACGCGCGCCGTCAGGGCACCGTAACCGATGCCGCACTTCTCGAAGGCCCAATTGAATCCGGCGAAGAACCAGCGCAAGGGAAGTGAAATGCGCTGCACCATTTTCGATGCGCTGGACTGCGCCTGGCGCGGCTTCAACAGAATGGCGGCCAGCGCAGGCGACAGCGTCAACGACACGAAGGCGGAAATCACCGTGGCACCGGCGATTGTGATCGCGAATTGCTTGTAGAAGGCTCCCTGCAGTCCGGAAATGAAGGCCGCAGGGATGAACACGGCACAGAGCACGATTGCAATCGCCAGCAGCGCGCCGCCGACCTCGTCCATCGTCTTGTGGGCCGCTTCCTTCGGACTCATGCCATGTTCGATGTAACGTTCGACGTTCTCGACGACGACGATGGCGTCATCCACGACGATACCGATGGCCAGGACGAGGCCGAACAGCGACAGCGTATTGAACGTCAGCCCGACGCCGCCCAGGATCAGGAAACAGCCGGTCAACGAAATTGGAATCGCGACGACAGGAATGATTGCCGCACGCCAGGTTTGCAGAAAGACGATAACGACGAGAACCACGAGGACCACTGCCTCGAACAGCGTGTGAACAACCTCATCGACGGACTGCTGAATGAACTCTGTCGGATTGTAGGCGATCGTGTAGTCGACGCCGGGAGGGAACTCCTTCTTCGCCTGCTCCATGATTGCTTTCACGCCCGCTGCGGTGGCAAGCGCATTCGAGCCGGGGCGCTGAAAGATCAGCATCGCGGTCGCTGCGTCGCGGTCTAGATAAGTGTTGACGGTATAATCCAGTGCACCGAGCTCTGTGCGGGCAACGTCGCGGACGCGAATGTATCCGCGGTCGTCGGCCCGGATCACGATATCGCCGAACTGTTCGGGGTCGGTGAGACGCCCGAGCGTTTGCACCGAGAGCTGGAACGCGCCTGGTGATTTTACCGGCGGCTGGTTGATGGCACCGGCAGCGACCTGAAGGTTGGCCGCCCGCAAGGCGGCGACGACTTCTTCGGCCGTCAAGCCGCGCGCCGCAATTTTACCCGGATCGAGCCAAACCCGCATGGAATAGTCCCGGGCCCCGAGGATCTGGACATTGCCAACACCATCGACACGCGAGAGCGCATCTTTGACATAGAGCGTTGCGTAGTTGGAAATGTACTTCTGATCGCGAGACCCGTCCGGGGAGATCATGTGCACGACCATCATCAGGTCGGGCGAGGCCTTTTGCACCGTTACGCCTTGGCGTATGACCTCCTGCGGCAGACGGGGCGTCGCAATGGCGACGCGGTTTTGCACCAGAACCTGTGCCTTGTCGACGTCAGTTCCAGGCTTGAACACCACGTCGATCGAGAGCTTGCCGTCGCCCGTGGATTGCGAAGTGATGTAGAGCATGTCGTCGACGCCATTGACTTGCTGTTCGATCGGCGTGGCGACAGTTGCGGCAACGACCTCGGCTGACGCTCCGGGATAGACCGTGGATATGTTCACCGTTGGCGGCGCGATCTCCGGATACTCCGAAACCGGCAGCGATCGTTGAGCGACGATCCCTGCGATCGTCAGCAGCACTGAAAGCACAATGCTGAAAATGGGTCGTTCTATGAAGAAATGAGAAAATCGCATCTTTGGTTCGTCCCTGACTACGGATCGAGCGGGTTAATTCGAGGCGGCATCGGCCGACATGGCGACCATGCCTTCCGTCGGCTTGACTGTGGCGCCGGGCCGCACAAACGGATTGGCGACGCCAGCAACGATGACCCGGTCATTCCCCGACAATCCGCTCAGGACGACGCGCAATCCCTTGTACATCGCGCCAAGCGTCACACTTTTCTGCACAACCCTGTTGTCGCTCCCGACAGTGAGCACAACTCTGCTCGCCTGGTCCGAAACGATCGTTGCATCAGGAATAAGAAGGGCATTTATCTCGCCGACGAAAAGACGCAGGCGACCGAACGTGCCGGGCACCAGGAACAGATTCTTGTTTTCAAAAATGGCTCGCCCGCGAATCGTACCAGCGCGGGCATCGATCCGATTATCGATGAAGTCCATAATTCCCGCGTGGCCGTGGCTCCAATCAAGTTCGTCGGCAAGACGCACCATGACCGGCTTTTTGAATTCCTGCGAGGACGGCTGCTTGTCCGCGGACGCAAGCCGGGCATAGCGGATGTAGTCGGCCTCCGAGGCGTCAAAAGTGAAATGAATGGGATCCAGGGTGACAATCGTCGTCAGCAACGTCGCCCCGCTCTGACCACCCTGCACGAGATTTCCGACGTCGACCCTGTGATTGGACACGCGGCCGGAGATCGGCGCCCGGACCCTGGTCCATTCGAGGTTAAGCTCGGCATTGCGCAAGGCCGCCTCTGCACCGAGCTGTTGAGCCTTCGCAACACTGAGACTGGTCTTACGCTGATCGGCTTCTCGCAAGGTGATCGCGTTCGTCTGTATCAGGTGCTCCGCCCGGGCTGCGTCGGTGGACGCAACCGCAACCTGCGCCTGCGCTCGAGCAACATCCGCCTTGGCAATATCGACAGCTATTTCAAACGGCCTCGGATCGATCACATAGAGCAGATCACCCTGCTTGACGAACTGACCATCCACGAAATGGATCGTATCGATCGCGCCTGACACGCGCGGTCGTACCTCGACCTGCTGCAGCGGCTCGAAACGGCCGGTGTACTCATCCCACACCGGCACAGACGCAGCCTTGGCATGCGCAACCGTGACTTCCGGCGGAGGTGGTCCATCGTTGCCGCGAGCGGTGTCGCTTCCTATCGAAACCGCGACTGCGGCACAAACAACCAACTTTCGAATGGCACGAAACACCCGTCGACGCGGCACACTGCGAGCACCACAAGTCGTATCAAGAGGCTCCCTCACCGCCGCAGCCGCCGTCTGCCCTTCGGCAATGGGCTCAGTCGAACAGTCACGCTCCAACACCTGCGGCAATTGCTTAAACGGATATCTCCTCACGCGCATCTCCTAACAGCACGCCTCATCTGCTTGCCAATCGGTATCGTCAGTGGAAGGCCTGCACGGCCGCCAAAAGCACTCCGAGAAACGCCACGGTTGCAATCACGCCGCCCAGCTTCGACCTTCTGGCCGCAGTTCGGTCGCCGGATGCCAACTTTTTGAAATTTGTCTCCTCAAAGGCGATCGCCGCAAACAAGGCCACTATCAGCGCCATCTTGATCCAGAACCACAGCGTCGCCCCCTGCAGGCCTCCGTACTTCAACCAAAGCAGGAGAGGCCCAGTGATCAACAAGGTTGCTGCTGCGACCTTCCCTATTGTCGCCATCTGAAAGCCAATCCTGAACAAGGTCGCGCGGGTTGCTTCATCGACCATGGGAAGAGTCGTTCCTATGATCGGCATTACAACGGTGTTGGATCCACCTGCGACGAACGCAACGATGTGAATCCAAAGCAAAAGAGTCGTCGTATCCATCTGGTAATCTCCAGGTCCGAGGCTGACGCCGGTCCGTGCACCGGCGGCGCAGCGTGAGTGAAATCGCATTCCGCGAAAGTGGAGGCTGTTGGGTCGCGGGTCAGATGGCCAATCCGGAAACGAGTCCTTCAACCGAACCTTTTTCCGCAACGATCGGAATCACCTTGCGCTCTCCTGCTTATCTCTGAGTTCGATTTCGATGCCGTCTGTCGAGCAGCCAACGCACCCTAGGTCAGGACGCGCTGACCGTCGTTCGCCTACGGTGCACCATCAGCAGTACTCAGGTGCCCTATCGAAAATCCGGCTGGCCAAACCATTTCGCAGGCACGACCGCTCTCCGCTGCTGCGTATTCTTTTTGCTCGCCTGGACAGCCGAAGTCATACTGTGAGCGTGCCAGCCGGCACGCTCACTCCTTCAGCGTGGAAGGCGCCTCTCCGGCAAGGAACGTCGATCGGGATCTGGCTCAAGGACGGTTGACGGCGTAGCGATCGCTACGAGGCCTCGCTTAGGTCTCGGGTCCTGAGGCTCTGGGCAGATAGAGAGCAATCGTTGTCCCGGCGCCTGGTGCACTGTCGATACCAACATGCCCACCGGCCTGCCGCACGAATTCGGATACCATGCTGAGACCGAGCCCCGTACCCTTACCGACCTCTTTGGTCGTAAAGAAGGGTTCGAATAGCCGCTCGCGCAGCTCGTCGGGAATTCCGCCGCCTGTATCCTTCACCGACACGCGGACATAGGACGTTGCCTGGTATCCGTCCGCGCATCGCGCCTGCAGGATGACGTTCCGGGTCTCGAGCTCCAGGGTGCCGCCGCCGGGCATGGCGTCGCGTCCATTCAGTACAAGATTCAGCAGTGCGGCCTTCAGCAGCCACGGATCAGCGTGGCACCACCATAGTTGCTTATCCGTTCGCAGCTGAATATCGCACTGTCCTCCGAGGGCCTGTCGCATCAAGCCCTGAAATTCAGAGATCAGCTGGTTCAGGTTGACCCGGGTCGGGTGTATTTCCTGGCGCCGCGAGAACGAGAGCAGCTGAGACGTGAGTTTGGCGCTGAGGTCAATGGCGCGCCGAGCCGCGGCCGCGAACTGTTCGATCCCGCCACTCCTCGCCACGTGTTCGATCATATCGAGATTCGACGAGACCACTGCCAGCAGGTTGTTGAGGTCGTGCGAGACGCTAGCAGTGAGTCGGCCGACCAACTCCATTTTTTGGCTCTGGTGAAGTTGTTCATCGGCGATCTCTCGAAAGGCCCGGACGATGGATCGGTCGGCGGCCCTGACAAGCGGGAATTTTTCCCGAACGGCTGCACACGGTGATCGTTGGGGAGACGGAAGAGCTCTGTACATGCTAAAATGCCGGCGCTGCGAATGTACCTGGTTGGTACCGCCCCGACTCCTAGATCATGACGCACCGTTTGTCGTGAGCGTACGGCACACTATCGGCGATACTCCGATGCACTTTTTTCCGCATCAGAACTGGCATTGGCCATGGCTTGCCAGCGGACACGCAAACGCTGATCGCAATCAGGACGTAGACGCTGCCAAACACGCGTTCCGGCAAGCAGAAGCACGTCAGCCGAAGACGGGCAACAACGGCTTGACTCCGAGGACCAGCGATCGTTTTAGCTATCGCAACTCGCTCGGTAGACGGCTCCGCGCAGCCTCTCGGCTCACGTGAACGCGATTTCCTTGCGGATCGTCGCCCCGCGATCTGGCGTGAACCCCTGGCGAGTGTCCAAATCGCTTCTGAAATTGCCTGGCGAAATTTGCATAATTGCCGAAACCACAGGAGTAAGCGATTGCACTGATCGGCTGAGTCGTGCCCAGGAGAGCGCGGCGCTTCAAAAGGCGCGCGACATGATCAAGACGCACGGAATTGACGAAATCCGTATAGGTCAAATCCCGCATCGCAAACAGCTTCTGGAGGTAGCGCCGCGAAATCCCGGCTTCGGCTGCCACATCATCAGGCGTGACGTCCGGATCCTCGAAGCGCTCCCTTACCACATCGCAAACGCGGCTAAAGAGCTTTTCACTACGAAAGAACGCCATTGAGTCCGGCGGTGAAAAGATAGCGCCGATCAAATCATAGATCGCTAATCGCATATATCCTGCTGCCGACTCCGACATCGGTCCGTCGTCATCGACGGCATCACTTACAAGTTTGAAAAGTCCTCGTCCTGCACGCGTGTTCCAGTGGACGCTGCGGCCATACTGCGGCTCGAAACCCAGGTGGGACACCAGTGATTGACGCGGCAGTTGAAGAACGAAACACTGCCGGTAGTCGTTCCGGTCTATATTAGTCGCCGCAGTGCCCGGCGCCTGATTCTCTCCATCCGCCATGTAAGTCACAGGCCTCGCTGAATCGACCAATAGTACTTGACCGGCAGCAAGCTCAACGGCCCGATCGTTCTGGGTCACCTTCACGCTGCCTGCTACAGAAAACAGAGCGTAGTAGTGATCCATGCCGTCAAGGCGGGCATCTCGCTGCGTCCGCTCCACGCGGGACGCATTTGGCAGCAGATGCATCGCCGAGAAGCCATAGACGTCTTGCGCGCGTATCTTCGCAACAAACGACTTGGGGTCGCTAACCACCGGCGTGTATCGACCCCATGTCGAGTGGATTTTTTCGTGCCAGGCCTCCACGTCCAGTGTTTGCGAGTGGCAAAAAACGTCGTGCTGAGCGGCTGTCGGTGCCGCTGGCGGCACAAGATAGGAAGACGCGATCGAGTTGGGACTCAAGACGGTCGAATTCTTTCTGGTCACGGGTCACGGGCCTTTTGCTTCGGATGGATATTCCACCTGTTCGGTGTCGACACCGCGGTGATCCACTAGCACAGCGGCAGCCTACACCGTATCCGCTCATATCTAATGACTGAGCTGCTCCCAAAACGGAGACAACAAAAATTGAGAGCAGAAGAAATAACGTACAAAGCAGTCGTTGCCAGACCTACAGACCGACGATCACCAAAACGTGCGATTCTGTGGCCAGACCTTCCGCTCGCCAAATGCGCACGCGAGGGAGCGCGGGCTGCAGACGCTGGTCTGAAGCGATCTCAATTCGGAACGCTGCAGCAGTTTTCTGCAATGTGCGATTGAATTGTACAAGGCCGGCGTCTGTGCTGGCCTCATCCCTGGTCGATCTGCATTTTGAGCCAGTGTTCTCCCTGATCACTAAACTCGAACGCTATGGCTTGCTAAAGTGATCCACCGTGTGCTGGCGCAAAATCTGGATCTCATTCGCCGCCTGGATACGCCGTCGTGAGCATTCTCGGAGCAGAAGGCCAGCTCTGCGCATTGCTCATGGAAGGAAAAGATCGTCATCGGACGGTACTGCAAAGATCTCTCCGTCAAAGCGCCTTGCGAAGGCAACCGCATTCTTCGGATCCCGGAAACGGAGAAGAATGCAGTCTCGACCCTCGCGTTCCCGGAAACACCCAATACGAAACTCTTCGCCGTGCTCCAGACAGAACTGGACCATTGCATCCAGTTCGCTGCCAAAGCCACGTTCGGGCACATCCAGCTGCACTAAATGCGGATTGGATATAATCGCCGAGGAGGTTTTTCTGTTCAGGCCCGGCATGGCTCGCCCCCTCTCGGCGCTGGTCAATGCACTCAGCGCTCGCGGAAGGCACGATTCATTTGATCGGTGAAGGGCTTTGACAGATAGGAAGCGACCGTTCTTTCCTGGGTCGAAACAAACACCTCTGCCGGCATTCCCGGCACCAGTTTCATCCCGTGCAGTTGAACGATAGGCTCCTCGGTCGGGAGCAGATTGACATATGCAATGTAGTGCTCCTGGCCATTCGTTGGATCACGCGCCGAGGCGGGCGAAACCATGCTGACGCGGCCCTTCATCTCGGGGGTCGTGGTACGATTAAAAGCCGTAAGACGAACCCGTGCGGGCTGCCCTTCCCTCACCTGGTCTATGTCGGCAGGCGAGATCTTGATCTCGAACTTGAGTTCTGCGCTTTGGGGAACGATCGTCGCAATCTTCGCCGCAGGCGTAATCACGCCGCCTACCGTATGGACAAAAAGCTCGTTGACGTAACCCGAAACGGGAGACCGGATTTCGGTGCGTGATAAACGGTCCTCGATGGCCAACTTACGTTCGCTCAATTCGGAAATGCGGGCGTCCACGGTCCGGAGATCGCGCTGCGCCTCGGTGCTGGCATTCTGGTCTACGGCAATGATCTGAACCCTGATTTCGCTGGCTCGAACCTTGGCGCGGGCAATGCTGGCCGAGATTTCGCCGCGCTCTCCCAATATCCGCGCCCAATCGCGATGCGCCGAATAGACCCGGGTATATTCGACGACCCGCTTCTCGAAGAGAGCATCCAGCTTGTCGCGCTCGGCGCCGACCAATTTGATTTCTTCCTCCTTGGCAGCGAGTCGCGCCTGCATTCCCCTGATCTCCTCCAACGTCTGGCTGATGCTGAGTTCGAGTTGCTCCTTCTGGCTGTCCCTGCCCAGCTTGTTGCCGGCGAAAAGCCGGCTTTCTCCGTGAATCACGATGTCCGCGGCGCCTGAGATCCGGCCGAGGTCGGTCGGGAATTCAATTGAACGGAGATTGTCGCGTTCTGCAATCAGTCGGGCCTGGCGGCCCATGGCCTCGCCCAGCTGCGACCGGACGATAAGCAGCTCCGCCTTGATCTGGACGTCGTCCAGCGTCGCCAGGATCTGCCCTTCCTTGACGAGATCGCCGTGGCGAATCGCAAGCGTCTTCACGATGCCACCGTCCCGGTGCTGGACTTCCTTCAGGTTCTGATCGACCTTCACGGTACCGGCGGCGACGACGGCGCCTTCCAGCCTCGCGATCGCCGCCCATCCCCCACAACCGATCACCAGCAGGCCCACGAGCGCCAGGCCACCCAACACCCTTGGCCACAGCCGGAAGGTCCCGTCAGTTGTGTCGGCGCCGGCGACTCGCGATGCGTCCGGGACGAACTTCTTGGGATCGTAATGTTTCATCGCCTGCTTCCTCGCTTGCCTCAGCCGACGGCAACGGTGAACTGAAGTTGATGATGCCCGGAAAGTTCGATGGTAAAGAACTCATCGGTGTCAGGTCGATCATGAACATCCACCAGCGTCCGCTGGTTGCTGTCGACTTCCTCGAAGCGGAAACGTACCGGCCGACGGTCGCCATTCGTCGACAGGTAGATGTCTTCGAACATGTCGGAGACCGTATCTTCCGGGCCATCTTCCTTGAGGTAGCTGATCTCGTAGGTGGCAGCCACGATCCGATCGCCCACCGTGAAGTCGGTGATCTTGCGAACGATCATCGCCGGCTGATCCTCAGACCTGTGAAACTCGAACGTATCGTTGCCCTTGCCCCCCGTCATTGAAAGCGAGGTTGATCCAGCCACGATATGGTCATCTCCGGATCCGGCAATCACTTCCTCAAAGGCAGCAATCAGATCGTGGCCGATATCGACACCGTCGGCCGTTCCCCTTCCGAGATCGACAGTTACACTCAATGTTGCAGTCGAATAATCCAGGACATCATGGCCGTCGCCACCATCGTAGACATCGTCGGCCGCGTCGGCCGCGGCCACGACATGGTCGGCATCACCGCCGCCGTGGACCGTATCCTGGCCCGGGCCGTCGGACAGCACGTCGTTGTCGCTACCTCCCGACAGGTGATCGTTGTCAGCGCCTCCCATGAGGACGTCGTCGTCCGCTCCGCCGTCAAGGTTGTCTTCGCCGGCGCCGCCATCGAGCGTGTCGTCTCCGGTATCGCCGTGAACGGTATCGTTGCCGCTGCCGGCCACCAGAATATCCGCGCCCGGGCCGCCGGAGATGAAATCATCCCCCTCCTCGCCCATGATCGTGTCGTCGCCGTCTTCGCCATACAGATGGTCGTTGCCCGATCCGCCGGAAATGATGTCATTGCCCGATCCACCGAAAACGACGTCGTTGCCCGATTCCGCATGGACGACGTCGTTGCCAGGCCCGGCAATGATGTGGTCGTCACCCGCTCCGCCAATGATGACATCATTGCCCCCGCGGGCGTCGATATTGTCATGACCGGCGCGGCCGTCGATCGTCTCGCCGCAGTTCGTGCCGAGGAGGTTATCGTCCCCACTGGTCCCGATGATCGGCGGCGCTTCGACGACGCTGAAATAGGCTCTCTGCTGCACGGATGCCAAGCCGTCGCTGATCGTATAGGTCAAGCTCACGTCGCCGAGCATGCCGTCGGCCCGAACAAACATCCAGCCACCGTCTTCGGTTGGTGTCAGCGTCCCGGAGGTCGATGAGAGGTTTGATATCGTAAGCCGGTCGCCATCCGCATCGGTGGTTCCGGCCAACAAGGCCAGCACGGAAATCATCAGAACCTGGCAACCGACCAGGTCCTGCAACTGCACGGGCCCACTGGTCCGCGGCGCCCGGTTGCGAATGGGATCCGGGATGACGAGGCGGGGATCTGGATCCCGCTGTGATGATCTGTCGCGGCCACCACCGCCACCGCCGCCTCCCCCGCCGCCGGCTCCATTCTCGCCCGAACTTGATGGAACGGAGGAGCGATTATCGTTGCCGGCCCGGGTCGGCTCGCCGACCGGGCCCGTCGCGACTCGAACCGAAAATGAAGGCGCGGCTTCAATAACGGAAGAACTGCTCGTTAGATTGCTGTCACTGTCGTATGCAATCCGGATCGGAACCACCTTGTCAGACGACCCGGGACTGCGTTCCGCTGATTTCGCAGCCACATTGTCTTCTTCAACCGCGGCGCCGAGTTCGTCGTCTGTTCGAGGATCGCTTTGATCTGCATCGTCGCGCTTGCTGGCCTGTTGCGCTTCGCGGGCTTCCATCTTGGTAGGGAGAAAGCTCTTCAGATAAGCCGCACATCCGGTCAGAAACAGCAGGAAGGCGAGAGGCAAGAGTCCTCTCTTCGGATTCTCGGACTCGACATAATCCTCGCGCTTCGGTTGCGATTGCTGCGATTGCGATGCCGGCTTGAGCCCCTTGGCAGTGATCATGCTGGTCTCCGTACTTGCGTCTGGAGTTCGGCGGGCGGCGCGTTTCGTGCTGCCGGCTGGAGTCCCGGCGTCATGATGTCGTGCTTCTTGCCGAATGAGACCATGCGACCATTCTGTACGATGGCCACGAGATCCACTGCGACGAGCGCACTGGGCCGATGCGCGATAACGATCGCGATCCCACCCCGCGCGCGGATCCCCTCGATCGCCCGGGTGAGCGCCTCTTCTCCCTCGCCATCGAGGTTCGAATTGGGCTCATCCATGACAACGACGAATGGGTTGCCGTAAAGCGCACGCGCCAACGCCACGCGCTGCCGCTGACCTGCCGACAAAGCCGTCCCCTGCGGTCCGAGCTGAGTTCGGTATCCATCCGGCATTTTCAGGATCATGTCGTGCACGCCTGCCGCCTTGGCCGCCTGGATAACCTTCAGGGAATCCGGCCGATGCTCGAACCGGCAGATGTTGTCTTCGATCGTCGCATCCATCAGGCTGACTTCCTGCGGGAGATAGCCGACATGCTGTCCGATCTCCTCCTCGCGCCATTGGATCAGGTCAGCACCGTCCAGCCGGACGCTGCCGCGCAGCACCGGCCAGATACCAGTGAGCGCGCGCACCATCGTGGTCTTTCCGCCGGCGCTGGGTCCGATGATGCCGAGCGCCTGGCCAGCCTCGAGCTCGAACGCGACATCGCTCAGGATGATCTGTCCGGAACCAGGCACCGCGACCGTGATCTTCTCCACGCTGAGACGCTGGACCGGCGCCGGAAGCTTCATCGGCTCGTCAGCCGCGGCTAGCGCCACCACCGTGTCGCGAAGCCGCTGGTAGGCCATCCGCGCCGCGACGAAGGGCTTCCAGTTTCCAATTGCGAGGTCCACCGGCGCCAAGGCACGCGCGGAGGCCACCGAGCATGCGATGATCGCCCCGGCGGTGAGCTCGCCCTTGATCGTAAGGTAGGCACCGAGGCCAAGCACCGCTGACTGAAGCAGCATCCGCAGCACACGCGACACCGCGGCAAAGGTGCCTGTGATGTCGTTCGCCTTGGTCTGAAGCTTCAGATGTTCGCTGTTTGCCTCGTTGAAGCGTCCCACTGCACGGCCCGCAAAGCCCATGGCCTTGAGGACATCGGCACTGCGAGCGTTGCTGTCGGCAATGGTGTTGCGCGCCATCGCCGCCTTCCGGGTGGAGACGCTGAGACGCTTCGTCATGATTTCGCTGACGACGGTCAGAACCGTGAGCACGAACGCGCCGGCGAACGTCAACGCACCCAGAGCCGGATGCAGAAAATAGATGAACGCAAGATAGATTGGCATCCATGGCAGGTCGAACAAAGCAGCCGGTCCCTGGCTACCGAGGAAGCCGCGAACCGTATCGACGTCTCGCCCGCGTTCCAGGGCTTCAGACGTCGAGAATCCGAAACGCGGCATGTCGATTGCCACGCGATGCGCCAGCGGCGCCACCTTCTGATCCAGCCGAGCGCCGACACGGACCAGTACCTGGGAACGAATGACGTCGAAGCAACCCTGGAAGAGATACAGGCCGATGACGAGGCTCGAAAGGACAAGAAGCGTCGGAATGCTGCCGCTGGTCAGAGCCCGGTCGTAAACCTGCATCATGTACAATGAGCCGGTCAACGCCAGCACGTTGATCACTCCTGAAATCAGGAACAGGAAGAGCACAATGCCACGAAATCCGCGCGTCAACTCGGCAAGGTTGCGGCGCTTCGCCGGAGTTAGCTCTTTTGAACTGGCCATGTAATGCGTCCGGGTTGCAAACGATAACGAGGAAGAAATGAAGTTGGACGGGAGACAGACTAGTCATCTGTCTCCCGTCGTATAGCTGATGTCTCAGAGACCGAGGTTCGCGTTGGTCAGGTTCTGATGACCTGCGATCTCGATCGTGAACTCGGCATCGGCGTTGCCGTCGACGTTGCCCTGGATAACGGTGAAATCACCATCAGCGCGGCTCTCGAACGTCACTCCGAGTTGTCCCGCTGCAGTCGGCGCTCCGTTGACCAGCGTGAAGCTCTGGTCGCCCGCTGTACCGGTATTGGCATCGATCGCAGTCAGATCGATCCGATCGCCGGGCTCGAAGGTGACAATCATGTCGCCGTTAGCCGAAACGGTCGACGTGAACTTGAAGGTGTCGTTGCCGGCACCGCCGTTCATCACGTTGACTGCGTTGCTCGCGGTGATGGTGTCGTTGCCGGAGCCGGTATTGACATTCTCGATTCCCCAGATCGTGTCGTTGCCGGTCTGCGAGCTCGACACTGTGCCGTTGGACAACGGCCCGGATCCGAGGTTGACGGTGACGTTCGCGGTCGCCGCTGACATGTCGAGCGTGTCGATGCCGTTCCCGCCGCCACCTTCGTCGCCGAAGTAGACGTCGTTGCCGTCACCAACTTCAGCAACGATCAGGTCGTCTCCGGCGCCGCCGAAGACCGTATCGTCACCCGCTCCGGCGGTGATCAGGTCATTGCCCTGGTCGCCGAAGATACGATCCGCTCCGGCATCGCCGTAAACGATGTCGTTGTCCGCTCCGGCGAGCACCTGATCGTCGCCTGCTCCGGCGAAGATCACGTCCCGGCCGCTTCCACCGCTGACGAAATCGCTGCCCTCTCCGGCCGAGATCGCGTCGGCGCCGTCGCTGCCCATGGCAACGTCGTCCCCCGCAAAGGCGACAATATTGTCGTCGCCTTCCGTTCCCATCAGCACATCCGCAAGAGGCGTTCCAGTTCGAGTGGTGCCGATAAGCGGCGGCATCATTTCGTCATTATCAGGCGGCGCTTCATTGTCACCTTCGTCTTCGTCGCCGCCACCAGGCTCGTCGGTCAGGAACTGCGGCGGCACGACGCCCGAGAAGGTGACCGAATGAGTTCCATTCGAGATCGTCTTGGTGCCGTTCTGGTTGTCGACCAGATTGTAGGTCGACAGATCCGCCCCTTCCGGCAACTCGATCACATCCTCGGCCTGCAACGCGCCGATGATGGTGTCGTTGCCGCCGTTGGACCTGAACACGATGCGATGGGCCGACGTCAAGGCCGAGATGTCGATCGTGTCGTTGCCCGCGTCGCCATCGATGGTGATGGTGTTGAGGCGCAGGCTGGTGGTCGAGAAGTCGCCGACGATGTTGAACGTATCGCCGCCGGCGGTTCCGGTGGTGCCCGAGGGATCGAGGCTGTTGATGCGGATCTCCTCGATCTCAGTCAGTTCCGCGATGATATCCGCGTTGGTCGGAGCCGTAGCGTCAGTCCTCCGGGTGACGACGATCTCCGTCCCGGCGGTGACTGACCTACCACCACCCAAGGCAACCCATGCGGTGGCCGTGTAGATGTTGTAAGTCTCGGCGACCGCGGCCCGGCCGTTCATGACGAAGGTGTCGCCAACAACACCTTCCGTACCGCCGTTTACCAAGTCACGACCGTCGGTCGGATTGGCTCCGTTGGCATTCCAGATGATGGTGTCGTCGCCGGCACCGCCGTTGATCGTGTCGACGCCACTGTTGTTACCCGGGATGGTGGCGTTAATTGTGACGTTGTCTATGTAGAAGTTCTCTCCATTCTCGAAGTTGCCAATGGCAGTGAACCGAATGGCTGTGTGGGCAGCGGTCAGCGTAGCGGTGAACGGAGTGGGATTGACGCCGTTCGTATCGCCTCCGAGAGCTGTTCCAAGCTGCACCCAAGTAGTGCCGTTGAACGCCTCGACAACTATCTGCTCCCCTGCATCCAGGTCGTCGCCTTCCCAGTTGAACTGCAGCGTAGCCGAGATAGCTCCTGCGAGATTGATGGCTCTTTGAATGGTTTCGCCGCCATCGATCCCCGCAGCGAACTGAAGACGGCCGCCGTTGATCAGGATGTCGCCACCTGTCGGGCTGGTCGTTTCGCCGCCACCCTCGGTCCAGTCGCCGGCAAAGGCGTTTGTGCCGTTGTTGTTTGTATATACGGCCGCGCCGAACTGATCGATGAAGGTTGCGGCATTGCTGCCGATCCCGCCGCTCAGCGTGTCGTTGCCGTCGCCGCCGTTGAGAGTGTCCGCACCTTCCCCGCCGTTGACGACGTCGTTGCCGCCATTGGCATTGACGGTGTCGTTGCCGCCAGCCGCATTGATCGTTTCGGATGTGTTGCCAACTCCGTTCAAGGTCTGAGCGGTGTCGTTGCCGTTGATCGTTGCAGTCGTTACCGACGCGAAGTTGAAGTCCGTAGCCGAAATAGTCGTGTTCTCGACCTCATCGAGGAGGATCGTTCCAACAACCGTTCCACCTGCGTCTCGGATGGTAATGCGCGTGTCGTCGGTGGCGCCATCCTCGATGTCTTCGACTTGGACTCGCGCTGCAGCGGTTGTACCGATGTTGGCTGCAGTGAGCCCAAAGGCACTGACGTCGATACGATCCTGGTTGGTAGCCGCACCGCCATCGGTATCGAAGCTGGCGATGGTGTCGTTGCCGAAGCCCGGAGCGTTGTAGACGATCGTGTTGAAGCCCGCGCCGACATTGATCGCATCATTCCCGGCGCCGCCGATGATGATGTCGTTGTCGTCACCGCCGTTCAGCGTGTCATCGCCATCGCCGCCATCGAGCAGGTCATTGCCATCGTCGCCATTCAAGGTGTCGTTGCCGGCCAGGCCAAAGAGCTGGTTGGCGGCACCGTTGCCGTTGATGACGTTGTTTGACGTGTTGCCGCGGCCGACCGTTCCACCGTTGAGATCGAGATTTTCGACGTTCGCACCGAGGGTAAAGTCGATATCGGACTCCACGCGATCGGTGCCGCCTATCACGAGATCAGCGTTGGTCTCGGTGACAACGTCGCCGGCGTCGTCCACGAAGTAGACGTCGTTGCCGTCGCCGCCGATCATGGTATCGGCTCCGAGCCCGCCCTGCAGCGTGTCGTTACCTGCCAGGCCGCTCAGCGTGTCGGCGAGATCGCCGCCGCTGATCGTGTTGTTCCCGCTGTTGCCGGTGCCGACGAACTGGTCAGCGTCAACGCCGGTGTAGGTCAGGTTCTCAACATTGGCAAAGCCTTCGATTGACAGCGCCGCCATGAGCGTTTCGACCGTGTCGGTGCCCTGGTTGAGAGCTTCGACCACCACGTCGAGCAGGTCGTCGACATTGTAGGTGTCGTTGCCCTCCAAGCCGACCATGGTGTCGGCACCGAGCGCCAGCAATTCCGCTAACGGATCGCCGTTGGTGCTCCCGCCGTCGAAGTTGTCGCTGCCCGTGCCGCCGACCATCAGGTCGTCGCCGTCGCCGCCGTTCAGCCGGTTGGTACCGTTGCCGCCGAAGATGAGGTCGTTCAGCAAGCCGCCGATGATGATGTCGCTGGTTCCGTTTTCGCCGGCGATGAAGTTCTGGCGGTTGTTGGTCGCGGCATTCGTCGACATGTTCACGCCGCCGGCATCCCGGTTGCCCGGATCAGCCTTGTTGACGAAGTAGTCGGCACTGCCGAGCTGATAACCATAGACCACGGCACCGTTCAAGTTGATAAGCTCGACGCCGTTTTGAGCGTTTGGACCGTCATTGAAGTGGCCATTGACGGTAATTTGCTGCCCGCCATAGGTCACCACCAGATTGCCGTTCTCGGTCCCGCCGTCGCTGTCGAACGCGTTCAGGCTGGCTAACGTCCGCACCGGAAGGTCCGTGGCGGGATCGATAACCGGAAGACCAGTGACCGGATCGATAACTTGCGGCACCAGGATCGAGATACGATCGCCTGTGCCTTCGGCACCTCCCTCGTTTATGACGTCGTTGCCGTCGCCGAGCGTGAATGAATAGGTATCGTCGCCGGCGCCGCCGTTGAGCGTGTCCACGCCGGTGTTGATCGCCGGATTTGTGAAGTTGATGACGAGGTTGTCGATTGTTACGGCCTCACCAGCCTCCATGCTGGTTGCCACCAGACGGATAGCGGCATTTGCCGTGAAGGGACCCGCTCCGAAGAGGGTCAGATCAATCGGCGGCCGGGCTCCCGTAGGGGTACCCGTCGCAATTTGATCGACCTGAACAAAGTCTGTCCCATTGCGGGAGAAAAACACGGTTACGGAATCGGTGTCGCCGAGGACGTTGTCGAGACCGGTATTGACCGTGAGCGAGTAGCTGAGCGTCGCTGAGGTGGCTCCATTGAGGGGTACGGTCCGCTGTATTTGCGCCCCATCGGATTGAGTACCCGTGAGCCCGCCGACAAACTGCATGGCATTGCTACCACCGCCGCCGCCAGCGTCGATTCGGATCTGACCGGTCGTAACGCCGCCGCTATCGTCGGCTTCAACCCAATCCGGGTCCCAATTCGTCCCGCCATCTGAGTTGCCGAAGCTGGCACTGGTGAAGTTGTCAGCATATGAGCTAGTGTTAATGCCGGGACCACCGACCAGGATATCGTTTCCAGCCCCGCCGTTGAGCGTATCTGCACCGGCCAAGCCAAGCATGAGGTCGTCATCGGAGGTCCCAGTGAGAGTGTCGTTGCCGGCAGTACCGACTCTGATGTTCAGGGCGTTGCCGGCGTTGAACTTCACCTGTTCGATGTTGCGCAGCCGGTCCGACCCGTCGAGGTTGAGATCGGTCATGTCAGTGACGATCACCTGCCCGTCGGCTGTGGCCGAGAAGGCGTAGTCGGTGCGTGCACCCTGGAATTGGGCTACGTCAGTGTCGCCTGCCGTTGTATCGATTTTGATTTCGCGGATAATCTGCAGCTGGCCCGGGTTGAACCGGCCCTCGAACATCCAGGCGCTGAGCGGCTTAGTGACGAGTGCCCCACCGGTCGCAACCTCGACGCCATTTAGGAGCCTGAGCGTGACCGGGCTGGTCATGCTCTTGATCTCTTGTGGCTGGCCGTTGACGAGCTCGAAGGCCCTCTCAGTGCCGGTAGGACCGTTTGCGCCCCAGGTATTGTAGATGCCGATGCGAACATTCAGCCACTTGTCGCCATCGATGATGTCGTCGCCGGCATTGCCCTGGATCAGGTCGCTGCCGTCGCCGCCGAGGATGATGTCGCCAGCGTTGTAGAAGTTTACGCCCGCGCCGAGCACATCCTGGAGCCCCTTGATGAGCGCGATGCCCTGCGCGTCGAGATAGCTGCCCTGGAAGCCTTCGGTGCCGCCCTGAGCCGCTGGAAGACGCTCTTCGGCCAGCGTGTTGGAGCCCTTCAGCACGTCATTAAACCTGGTGCCGGAGAGACCCTCCATCGACTCGTACTCATCGAGGGCGGCGTTCTGGGGCAGAGTCGGGGCTTCGTCGAAGATGATCGGGATAGATAGATCGGCGTTCACGGCGAACGGATTGTCCTTGTAGGTCGCCCAGTCGAAGCCGGACATACCGACCATCTTGCCGCGGCCGGCACTGCCGACCATGATGTCGTCGCCTCCTTCGCCGATGAACTCATCAAAGCCGCCATCGCCGAGGAACACGTCGTTTCCGTCGATGCCGTCATGGGAGAAGATTTCGTCGAAGTTGTCGCCCGGCGCGCCGTCGAAGGTACCTGTTTCGATCCAGTCGTCACCCTCGTTGCCGAGAATGCGTTCGGCGTTCTTGTTGCCGTAGATGAAGTCATTGCCGGTACCGGCAAAGACCTCCGAACCCATGTCGGTACCGAGGAAGATGAAGTCCTGGCCGTCATTGCCCATCACCAGGTCGAGGCCCGGTCCGGCATGCACGACGTCGTGGCCCTTGCCGGCCTTGATATTATCGTCGCCGCCAGAGTCGACCACGATGTCGTCGCCGTCGCCCGCATTGATGATGTCGTTGCCGAAGCCACCTTCCAGCCGGTCGTTACCGCCGTCGCCATAGAGCGTGTCGTCGCCGATGCTGGCGATCAGGGTGTCGTTGCCTTCGGTGCCGCCAAGGAGCACGTGCTCGTCGCCAGTATACTTCAAGGAGTTAGCCCCACGCACCACCAGCGGGGTGAGAATGCCGCCGCCGATCGGATCAGTGGATTCCAGATCGCCGTCACCATCGAGATCGTTAAACTGCTTAGTCGGGTCAATCTCGAGGATCAGCCCTGGGTTCGAGAACACGTCGGACGGCAGATGGGTCGCGTCGGTGTTGCGCATGATCATCGCGGCGAAGGAATTGTTTTCCATCTCGCCGAACAGGTGCAGGCCGTCGAGTCGCTGCAAGTAGTAGAAGCGGTCACCGCTCTGCAACTTTTCCATCATGCCTTCGAAGACGAAGTTGAAGGTCGAGCCGAGCATGCCGCCGAACGGCATGATCTGTTCGGCGAGGCCGCCGATCCAGAGGTCAACATTCTCCAGGCCACCGAGGTTGGCGGCATATGCGCCGGTGCCGCTCAGGAAGGCCTGGGCATCATCCGGCACAGCGAGGTCGCCGACCGAAACGCCTGTAATGATGGTCAATGCCGCATCGCGCTTACCATCGATCGTCGTTTGCGAGGTGATCAGCGAATGAGTGCCGTACGCAGCGATGAAGTTGATGATCGACGCCTCGTTTTTGAGGTGCGCGGCAAAATCGATCCAGCTTTCGTAGGGCTTGAGCAGCGAGTCCTGATTGGCCGCCTCATAGAAAGTGCGCCGCGCCTCGTTGAGCGACGGAACGCCCGTGTCACGGCCGCGCGCCAGGTTGATGGTCGCGAGGTCGAGCGGCAAGCCGAGCAGGTTGTTGCGCAGGGCACTGGTAACGAACTCATCGATTTCGTTGCCAGCCTGACGGGTCATGCCGCGAATGATCGAGCCAGCCATTTCCTCCGAGCCGAGCGAACCGAACTCGATCGGGTTGAGGAAACCTTCGATCAGCCCGATGCTGCCGTCGGCGAACGCGGGATCGAAGCGGTCAATCGTCTCCGTGAGCATCGAGTGGCCAAAGCGATAGACGACATGAGCGAACTCGGCGACGATAGACGGGTCGAGTGTGACGTCGAAGCCATCCGGAACCAGGAACACGTTGATGTTCGGCTGGATTTTGCGGGCGAACTCCTCGAATACGAGGTGCTGATACTGCATCTCGGTGCCGAATTTGGCGGCCTGGAACAGGCGCTCGCCGTCCCAATTCAATGTCGCTGCGAAGACGCCGAGGTCAGTGCCTGCGGTGTTGAGGGTAGTGATCTGGGCAGCTGTCAGCGGAACATCGAGCCACTCGTTGATGAATGCGACGTCCTTCGTCTCCAGGGTCGTCAGCTGTGTGTGCTCCAACAGCCGGTTGTGCTCGGAGTGGAACACGTGGTGGACGGCGGTGAGGCCGATATTTTCGTTGCCGCGGCCATCACCGGTAATGAAGTGAGAGTCGAGCAGTTCGTTGTCGTATTCGGTGCTTCCGTTGCCCGGGTTACCGAGGCCAATCTCCGTGTCACCGTCGGCGATCTTGCCAACCGGCACAGCGGTGTGGGCGATATCGTCCAGAAAAGCATGTCCAGTGCGGACTGCCAGGTGCGTGACATCCGGGAGAGTGTCCTGGTCAGCCCCATCAGGACTGACGGTCACCATGCTGAGCGGCGAGGCCGGCGTGCCTGAAGCCAGCGTTTGGGGCGGTCCGACCATCACAACCTGTGGGAAGCCGGTTGCGGGGTTCGGAATGAAGTTGCCGTAAGGATCAGTTGCCAACAGCGGCAGGTTGCCGACGTGATAGTCCGTCAGGTCGATGCCTAGCACCTCCCGAGCCTGAGCCTTGATCTCGCCCCAGGTCGGCAGACCCCCGTTAGCGCCGTCGAGAAGACCGCCGGTTGCCTCCGGGCGCCCATTGACCAGCACATATTCGCGCAGGAACACTTGGTGTGAGGGATGCGAAGTGTAAGTCTGGTTCTGGTCGACGAACGAAGTGGTGGTGTTCTGCGGCTTGACGTCGTCCGCCGTGCCCCAGGTGTTGTCCGCACCGGGCGAGGTCGTTGCCCGGGTCAGCACCATGAAATTGGTGTGGCCATCGTCAGGTGTACCGGCGATGCCATCGGCACCCTTGTCGTACAGCGGATCGTCCTGCTGCAAAGGGATGAAGACCGTACCGCTGCCGCCCTTGGAGACCAAGTCGAGGCCATGATCAAAAAATTGGCCGAAAAGAGTGAACCAGGAGTTGAACGGGGCCGAAAGCCCCTCGTCCGGCGCCTGGTTGGTCAGCTTGACATTGATACCTTCGAGTTCGATGCCATTCGCATCCAGCAGGAGATCGAGCTCAGTGCGATTGGCAGCTAGAGCAGCTTGAGCTGCGTCCTCTGCACCTTGCGTCTCTGACGCGTCTTCCGCGGCTGCGTCCCGACGGGCCACGAGGACTACCTCCTCTGCGGGGTTTGCAACCTCATCGTTGTCGTCTACGGCCTTCTGTGCGGCCTCAAGCGCACGTTGCGCCTCGACATTGGTGCGATGCGCTATCTGTAAAGCCTGAAAGAACGGCTTCACCGGTTGATATGCGTCGTGGATCGTCTGAGCGAGCGGGATCAATGTCGTTGCCGGCGGAGTCGGCTCTATCCCGGCGCGCTCCAAAGAAACGATGATGGCGGCAATGTTGTCCAGCGTCTGGTCAACGATCAAGTTGGAGATCGTCCGAAGGCTGGGATCGATGACGACCGAGTTGGGATTGTTGGAAGGATTGTAATCGGCTTGTGTCGGGAATGCCGGGGCCGGGCCAGGTCCGTCAGGATCTAGCATGCCTCCCTGCGCGGGCCGATATTCCGGCGGCATCAGTTCGGGGAAGGGATGATCGGCGGCACCCCAGGTCGGATGCAGCGGATTGTTCCACGAACCGTCGACGGTGCGTAGACCCCAAGAGAGGTTATAGGTCGGGATCGAGCCGTTGGCGCCGAACAACGGCTTGCCTGCCGGGTCAGTTGGGTCGGCAAGATATTTGGAGTGCGCCTCCGCGATCTTGATCTGCGCCAGAATGAATTCCAGATCGCTTTTGATATAGGCAACCATGACAACCTCGCCTGTTGTGCCATCAGACCGCAAAGGCGGCCGGGTCGTTGCATCGGGCTTCGTCTCTCAGGTGATGCCAGCACTGCGGCCCACGCTGCATCGAGACCTGCTCCATGGTGCCATCTGAGACTTTTCGGAAAGCGCCGCTAAGGGGACAAGGTCCCGCGAAGCGCAAGGCTCTAGGTCCCGGACGCGACGAGGAGAAAGGTCCCGATGGAAATCGGGACCAAGGTCCCGAAACATGGTCCGGCTGAAGGGTTTCGCTGGCCGACGGCACCATTAGCGTTAACAGGCCTCAGGCCGGCGGCGCGTTATTTCGTCGCTCCCTGGATGGCTGTTCCTTTTGCCAATTGACGAGCGACGGAAACGAGTTCCCCCTTGTTGAGCTGCACCGTAATTTCAGTCGGCGTTCCTCGCTTTGCGCAAATACACAAACCGAATGATTTGGGGGTCTGGCAGGATCGGCTCCGGGGCGACTTCGCTTACTCGCAAATTTGTTCTGGCCGCGGCCGCAACGATAGCTATCTCGATGGGATGGCTTGCGTTCGCAATCTCGCAGCGGATCGAGACCAGCATGATGCAAACGGCCGCCGAAGAAGGTGCACGCTTCATCGAAGTCTTTCTCGGGCCGCTGGCACAAGACCTTGCTACCTCACGCAGCCTGTCCCCCGAGAGCGTGAAGAAGCTGGATGATTTGCTGGCTGGAAAGTCCGGCCAACGCATGATCCTGGTCAAGATCTGGCTGCCCGACGCCACCCTGGCGTACTCGACCAACAAGGAATCTCTAGGCGGGCAGTTCCCTTCACATCACATCACCGCAGCTGTGGAAGGCAAGGCGACCGGCGAATTTGACTATCTGCAAGACCCGGAAAATGCTGCCGAGAAACACCTGCATACGCCACTCGTCGAAATCTACGCGCCGCTGTTCCGTACAGGTACCCAGGAGGTGATCGCCGTCGGGGAGGTTTACACCGACGGCAGAGGGCTTGCGGCGGATCTCGTTTCGATCCGGCTGACGTCCGCAGCAATCGTTGGTGCGGTCACCGCTCCGATGATGCTGATACTGTTCCTGATGGTCCGTGGTGCGTCAAAGCTCGTCAACAGATACCAGTCAACCCTCATACAAAATGTGATCGAGGCAAAATACCTTGCAGCGCAGAATGACAGGCTGCGCCGGCTGGCTGATGATGCCCGCCTGGAGGCCGCGGACTCCAACGAAAATCTACTTGCCCGGATTGGACAGGATCTACACGACGGGCCGATCCAACTCGTCAGTCTGTTGATGCTCAAAGTGACCGACCCTACGGCCACGAAGCAGGCCGAAACCGGGAGCAGCATCGCATTTGATCCCAGCATCGAACCACTGACGAAGCGGATACTAAGCGAGCTCCGCAATATCTCGACCGGACTCGTATTGCCCGAACTGGAGGGATTGACGCCAAATGAAATCATCCGGCTGGCGGTACAAAACCATGAAGAAGTGACCGGGACGACGGTCAGCCGCCAGATTGAGGATCTGCCCGCAGACCTGGCGCGACCGGTCACCGTCTGCCTTTACAGGATCGTGCAGGAAGGACTGAACAACGCGTTTCATCATGGAAAAGCGATCGAGCAACGCGTTGAGGTCCGGACCGAAGCACAGTCAATCGTCGTCGTCGTAAGCGATAGCGGTCCAGGAGTTGCCGACAGCCGTCGTGAGAGCTCACGCAGCAGAACCGGCCTCGGCATTGCGGGTTTACGTAACCGCGTCGAGGCACTTAAAGGCACCTTTGAATTCATATCGCAACGCGGCAAGGGAACTCAAATTCGAGCCAAGCTACCGGTCAGCTGTTCATCTACTTGAAATTGTAGCTATTCCATGCCGCGATCTTCGGCTATCAGCATCAGCGCGGCGCCGCGCGCCCGCAAGTGCGACATTATTTCAGTCCGCCCGTAGGATCACGGTGAGTATTTAAGTCGCAACAGCCCCCGCTGCCCGCGACATATTAATGCTGTATAAACATCGACGTTTACATTGGTCGCTTGATCGACCTATATTTAGAATACGCCAAGCGAATAATGAGATTTTTGTAGCGTATTTTTATTTGCAGGAGGCCGATAGTGGTTTCCATTGGTTTAGTAGATGACCATCCATTGATGATTGAAGGCATCATTACGCTGTTTTCACGCACGCAGGGCCTTGCAATATCATCGACCGGTTCCACCGCAAGAGACATCATCGATATTTCGTCGCGCTTTCATCCGGACGTCATCATCGTTGATCTGAGCATGGCAGGCGACGTCTACGAAGCTATCGCAACGTCGATCAAGGTCTCGCCGAACACAAAGATCGTAGCGTTTACTGCTGCGACCGGCGTGGATTCCGCAATCCGCGCTCTCGATGCCGGCGCGAACGGATACGTTCTGAAGGGCAGCAGCGCGCAAGAGCTGATCCAGGCCGTCGAAGCGGTCCGCCATGGCGAGACATACATTACGCAAAGTTTTGCAAGCCAGGTCATCGCGGCACTGCGTAATGCCTCACTGCGAAGAGTCGCAGCGGAAGCGGTCAGATTCAGCATTCGCGAAGATCAGATCGTTCGACTGCTGTTGCGTGGAAAAACCAACAAGGAAATAGCTATCGCGCTGAAGATCAGCGAGAAGACCGTAAAAAACTACATGACAATCTTGATGCAGAAACTGAACGCTCGAAATCGCCTCGAGGTTGTCATTGCAGCACAGGCGCTCACCGATCGTGAATTGGAGAATTCAGATCAAACTTCGCAACGGCAGCAGCGTCAACTCTCCTGACTTCCCGACGCACGCCCCGAGTTTTGCTGAGGCATTACGTTTACCGACAACGAAGCGGTTGAAGTCTGGTTGCGGTCGAGCGTTAGGCGCCTGGGGTCAATTTGCCGACCACTATACAGAGGTGACTGATGGGAACGGCGGACAACTGAGCCCGATCAGGAGATTTATGACGCGGCGCCGTTCTACTGCCTGGGCTTCAACTGCCTCAAAATCCCGGCGATGTATTTGAGTGAGTCCGTCAGGTCCTACCCTTTATCACGGAGAGGACCAGCGCCGCCGTTAAGGGCAGATCGTGCGCTTTGTGGGGAGAACGCCTGAAGCGGAGTTTCCTTCGAACTCTGAGCGGCAGAAATTGAGCCGAACTCGGACATCGGCCACCCCGACGAAGGCTGCGAAGAGATCGTTTGAAAACGGAGTCTGGCCAGTAGTCTGACGTCAGTCATTGCCGCTCTGCCCATCTATGCCAAATAGCATATTCAGGCCGAGCGGTGATCTTGGCAGAATCGGCCCGTGGCTTGCGAGCAAGAAATCACACTTGGGCAAATGCGGCAGTCCGGCTTGCCCCGGCTGCGTGTGTCCTGCGGGAACTACAAATGCGAGCATTTGACTGTGATCGAGGCTGACTGTTGGCCTCAGAGCCTGCGGCTGTCCGATTTAGCACACCTGTTCGTCTGCCCGGTTTGCGGCCACCGCGGTGCCAAAGTTCGGCCCGACGCGGAGATCTATCCCACCAGCGGCAAGTAGCACCCAAGTGAGAGCGCCGGCCCGGTCGATCCTCTCTGACATGAGATAAATCCGATCGGGCGCTCGACCTTGTCACATTACAAGCCACGCTTCCAAAGCAAAGAAGGACTTAAAGCCTAGTTCGGCTCGTCCTGGTGCTCAGGGGTGCGCCGGAGGTGTGCGGGATCAATCCTCTGCCCTCCTCCGCATCTACGGTTCACTCTCTTTGATGCCGGTTCTTTGCTGGCCATCGCTGAAGCCGCGAAGTGGCTTCAGACTCTAACGTACGCCGGGTCAAAGCCCGGCAAGACCGGCCGCGCGACGCGCATATCTCTGAAAGGACGAAACGCCGAGGGCAATATCGGCCCTGCTGTCAGGGATGTCGCCGACAGACGTGGTGAAAGACGCATCGAGTAAAAGTCCACGAGTGAGGTGGCCTTATTGCTCCTCCAACCGGCGAAGCTGAGCCAGCAACTCTGCCTCCAATTCCCGAATATGCGCTGCCGTTGGTTCACTGAAGTTCTCTTTGGCGAGCTGTTTGCAGCGCGCCAACTTTTCATTGATTGCCGATTTTTCCCGCTCTCGATCCATAAACGCAAGATGCGGCAAAGCGAGCAAAGGTTCAACACTAGTCTATTGCGAGAGAGTTCCCTGCGACAACTGTGCCTCGCATAGTAAGGCGTTCTCCGGGATACCCCATCAACCCAGCCTTGGGCTTGCGGTGGAGCGCAAAAAAGGTCCATTCTGAATGGACGTGTTTCGCGGCGCACCAAGGCGCAAACCATGGCAACTCGCTCGCCATCCGGGAGAATGAGTTATCCGGTTCCCAAACTGCAACTGGTAGCCCAGGCTGCCGGCGCCGGTCGATTTAAACTTGGCGTTAGGGTAGCGAGGGCACCAAGGCACCGCGCTGAACAGGCGGGGTCAAGCCAATGTTAGATGTCTCCGCGGACCAAGGAAAATTCAGGCGCTGCATCCGACTGGTAATCGCGGACCGACAACCGATCGTTCTACAGGGGTTGAAGTCGGTATTCGCAGCACAGCACGACTTCGAGATCGTTGCGTCGTGTAGCCTGGGAACAAGCTGCCTCGAAGCAATTCGGAATTGGGCACCCGACGTCGCGCTTCTTGCTGACACGTTGCCTGACCTGACGGCATCCGAGATCCTCGCCATTGCGACAGCCGAGAATCTTCCCACCCGGCTGGTTTTCTTTGCCGAATCCGAGGGAAACGACGACCTTACCGCAGCAATCGCGACTGGCGCTTGCGGAGCAATTTCGAAGTATGCGACCCCCGACACCATGCTGCGATCCCTGCGGTTGATGGCGGAGTGCACCAGTGCGTCACCGGAACGTGCCCAAAACCGCTCGCCAAACGGGAAGGAATCGGACAGGGCGAAAATTCAAAAAAAGCTGGGATTGCTGACTCACCGCGAGAGCCAAATTGTACGACTGGTGTCCGAAGGTTTGTCCAACAAGGAGATTGCGCGCAAACTGAACGTCTCCCAAGGCACGGTCAAAGTGCATCTCTACAACATATTCCAGAAACTTGAGATCAGTAACAGGACCGTGCTCGCCACGATTGCGGTGTTGCGAGGACCCGCCGGCTTCACCACGCTCTCGCTCGCCGCCCTGGCTTTCGCAATTTTGAGTGACGTCAAGGCGTCGGCGAACGACGCCCTCCTGGATAACGACAGCGCCACCATCAAGGATCCAGAGCACCCCATATTCGAACTCTGGAAGAAGGCGATCCTCCGGCACGTCATCGTTACGGATCCCGGCGATACATTCGCGCTCACCCAGAGAAGCTCCTCCTCCAAGGAGAGCCAAGTCACGCACTCGGCGAAAATGGAAGGGCTGCAAGCGGCTGAGCAGGTCGCTCTCTCCAACTTCGGGAAGGGCTACGGTCCAATTGGATCAAGCACGCCCTCTCTTTTCATTTCACCGCTGCTGCAAGCGATCAACAATAGCCAGACCTGCAGTCCCACGGCGCAGCAGCAGTTGCCGTCACTGGAGTTTGCTTCGAACCCGATACGGAGTCATGGAGGCTATGGCACCTTCGCCATGACGGCCGCCGGCGCCGGACTCTACGCACTCGACAACTCCCACGCCGCAGCGCAGGCCTTCGAACCGGGCGAAACGCTGATCGCCGCGTCCACGGTCGCCATCATGGGTCTCACCACACAAGTGGCGACGATCGCCATTCATGGCGCCAGCAAGGTAGACCCTGACGATCCCGACGGCCTAGCTCCCGGGCCAGTTGTCCAGGCCTCCCATCCGCCGCTTGGGGCAGGACACGACAGTGTCACGGGAGGAGGAAACACGGGCCAATTCATCCATGGAGGCGGTGACGACAACCTCAACGGCATCGGCCCGGTGCATGTCGTCTACGGAGGCTCAGGCAACGACACGATCAAAGGTGATGGCGGAGACCACACGATCCTCCACGAAGCATCCGGCAGCGACGGGAACGACCACCTCCTCGGCAGACATGGCGGGGATCAGCTGACGGGGGGCAACGGTGACGACGTCGCTGTCTATCATTCAGCAGCCGATTCCAACTCTACCCAGTTCGATAGCCTCATCGATCTCACATCGGGATCGGACAAGATCAACCTGGCGGCTTTCGGCGCGCTGGCGTTCCTGCACTTGACGTCAGCAAGTCAGTCCGTGCCGCCGCATACCTTGGCCTGGATCTACAACCCCGTCAGCAATGAAACGATCGTCTATGTGAACCCGACGGATCGGAGCCTTGATATCGGCGATGCCGGCCTGCTGGAAATCCATTTGCAGGGAGTTGTGTCCGTCGCCGAGTCCGATTTTGTCCACCACCCGGATGCGGCAGCTGTCGCAGCGGCCTTGGAGGGGATCGATCCTGCGCTGCTGGCTGTGACCGCGAGCGATGGGACCGTCCTGACGACGGACAGCGTCCTGGCTTCCATCGAAACAGAGGCGAGCGGGACGGCTGGTGTCTGGACCATGCCGGCCGACGACGGCCTAAGATTCCATTTCGGACAGGACCGGATCGGCACGAGCGTTTCGCATCCCAGTTTCGGCAAGGATTCGGCTTATGCAACGGAAGAGAACGGCAGTGGTGCGGTTATTGTGCCGGCGCACGTGTCATCGATCGAACTCGCGCATGGCAATGCAACAATCCTGACCGGGGAACATCCCGCATTCAACCAGGAGACCGCCCAGAGCAACCCCGTTACGACCGGGCATGGCAAGGCGCAGGCAACTGCCCCGCTCGAGTTTTTCGACTTCACGCAAAGCGCCGCAACGGTGACACCGGTCGCAGTTGCAGAACCCGCCGAGCCAAGCGTCGCCCCCGGCAACAGCGCAGGCCACAGTAACTCGCAGCACGCTTCGCCGCAGGCCTCCGAAAAGGCATCAGCGATAACCGAACTGGCCGAACCTGATGTCAAGCCGGGTAACGGCGTGGGCCACGACAACGAGCAGCACATCTCGAACTCCAACGCTGCGAAGACATCAGCGGCTGCCGAGCCGACAGAACCAGGAGTCACACACGGGCACGGTAACTCAGAGCACCCTTCGCACGCGGCCTCTGCAAGCACCAAGGGCGCAGCGGAGTCGATCGAAACTGGTGTCGCGCCCGGTCACAGCGCGGGCCACGGTAATTCGCAGCACGCTTCGCAGTCGATCCCTGAAAGGGGATCAACCACCACCGAACTGCCCGAGCCTGGTGCCAAACCGGGTAACGGTGCCGGCCACGGCAACGAGCAGCACATCTCGAACTCTAGCGCTGCGAAGAGATCAGCGGCCGCCGAGCCGGCAGAACCAGAGGTCACACCCGGACCCGGTAACTCGGAGCACCCCTCACACTCGGCCTCTGCAAGCACCAAGCATGCGGCGGATCTGATCGAAACTGGCGTCGCACCCGGTCACAGCGCGGGCCACGGTAACGGTAACCCGCAGCACGGCCCTCCGTCGGCATCCGAAAAAACCTCAGCGACCGCCGAACTGGCCGAATCTGATGTCAAACCGCATAACGGCGTCGGCCACGGCAACGAGGAGCACATCTCGAACTCCAACGCTGCAAAGACATCGGCGGCGGCAGAGCCGACAGGACCAGACGTCACACCTGGCCAGGGTAATTCCGAGCACCCTTCACACTCGGCCTCTGCAAGCACCAAGAGCGCAGCCCTACCGACAGAAACCGGCGTCGATCCCGGCAATGGCGCCGGCCACGGTAACTCGCAGCACGCTTCGCAGTCGGCCAGTGCGAAGGCGGTCGCGGACACCGAACCGGCCGAACCGGATGCCACATCGGGTAACGGTGTCGGCCATGGCAACGTCCCGCACGCTTCAGACTCGGCCAAGGCAAAGGATTCAGCAACGACCGAGCTGGCCGAACCGGACGTCACGCCGGGACCCGGCAACTCGACGCCCCCCTCACACGCCGCTTCTGCAAAACCACCAGCCATCACCGAGCCGGTCGAACCTGGAGCCGCATCGGATAACGGCATGGGTCATGGACAAGCATTCCACTTCAAGGACCAAGTCGTCCCTTCGACCCCAACCGCGGCCATTGAGCCTGGAGAGCTTAACGATCCGCTCGTTTCCCTCGGTCCCGCTGCCCATCCGGCAACAATCCTTGACGTTGGTCCCGCGGCTATGGAGGAACATGCGGCCAGTCACGCCAATAACGGTGTGCACCATGCAACACATTTGCCGCACGAGTTACTCATCTGAAAAGCTCCGCAGCGGGATGCCGACATACAAAGCCTGATTGAAACCAAACAGCCTAACGCTTGCTTTCCTCCCTATCCGCACCGGGCAAGAGCCTTGAAATGAAGGGCTACCCGTCGGCCAGATGGTGTGCGCGGATATCCCACTCTTCCATGGTTCCTAACCCGTAAGCCATACAGACGCAGCGCTTGGCGAGAGGCATGCTGCTACCTCGCGTTCCTTTGCTGGGAGCTGAACCATGCGACGGAGAGCCCGCGCTGCAAGGAGGAAGCTGACGCTGCGGTGGACGCCGCCGCGGTTGGCCAGGCTAATGTCGGAGGCGAACGTGCTTAGCGAACTGATGGCAGAGCTAAACGCGCTCAGACAGCAAGTTCGCGTAGCGAAAGCCGACAGACCCAGGGTATCGCGCACACCTCAATCTGTGTAGTTGCTGGGTTTAGTCCCTTCGATGCTCTTGCTAAATGAGGGTGCGGCCAGCGCCTACCTGCTTGTAACTCGACGGCGCTCAGACTCCCAGCGACACATCAAGCCAAGAACCCTCCGGACTTCTTGCAGCGTTTGGTCTATGCCGTCGCGTCGCCCAGTTTGTCTTCACTGGTGAACGGTTTCTCACGCACCTTTTCTGAATCCGACCCTGCAGGCCGAAGCAGATCAAGCCCCAAGTTACGACGCGTGGGTCTGGCGATTGACCGTCACCGCATCGAGCACGGCGTTGTCGTCTACTTCGCCGGCCACCTCGTCATTTTCCGTGATCAGACCATCGACGGCCGGGCACTGAGTGCCGCTCGGCTACTTCTCGAGCTTCAGAATGCCGGACGACCCACGCGACCAAGCTCACAGCGGCCAGAGCCGTGCACCCGACACTGGCTAACACTTCAGCGCGGTCGTGATCCAGACTAGCGCAATAGCGGAGATAGAATCGTTCGACACTGTGCAGCCGAATCGGGCACGTGTCGCATCGAAGTTCCACTGGCCAAAGGAAACTATCTTTCAAAGCCCGATCAATTTTGTACGAATTGCATAACGGACCAACTCGGCGGTCGATGAAACGTTGAGCTTGCGCATTGCTGATGCGCGGTGGGTTTCGACC
>Ga0268266_10001007_pt1 | contig 35510 bp, 28 predicted proteins | sample KBSS13metaG_FD_190356 | JGI IMG/M metagenome (GOLD analysis project Ga0268266, IMG submission 190356) | Switchgrass rhizosphere microbial communities from Kellogg Biological Station, Michigan, USA - KBS S1-3 metaG (SPAdes) (version 2) | ecosystem: Host-associated > Plants > Roots > Rhizosphere...
AAGCTGAGGTTCGCGATCGCGGGCTGCAGTTCTTCTGCGGTGAGCGGGCGGGGCGATCCCTGCAGATCCCGGACAAGCGTCATCAGCGCCGGCCTGGCGACCGGGATGGTGGCGAGATCGGCGATGAACGGCGCGCGCCATGGGGCGGGTGCGGCAAGGACCCGCACCGCTTCATGGCGAAATGCAGCTTCGCCCAGCAGCTCGGCGAGTGGCTGGACCCGTTGCGGAGTCGACAGCTGCAACCGGTAGAGCGCATCGATCGCAGCGAAAGCCCTGCCCGGATCGTGGCGAGCCGCAGCGTCCCGGAGCCATCCGGCAAGCACCACCGGATCGCGGCGGGAAAGCTGCCAGGCATGGGCCAGCAAGGCCGCGGATTGCGCCGGATCCTGACTGGCCAGGGCTGCGGCGGCAAAGGCCGGCTCGCTCAGCGGGGAGAGTGCGACCGCTCGGGTCGATGCGGTGGCAACGACCCCGAACGAGGCCCCTTTCTGCGCAAGCTGAAGCGCGTGCAGCGAGAGCAGGCGCGAGCCGGGGGCCGGAAGGACCGTGGCCAACCCGGTCTGCCCCGACCGGATCGCGATCGTGCGCACCGAAATGTCGAGCGCCATTCCCCCCAGGGCCAGGGCGACGAGGCCGGTCGTTGTCAGGCGCAGGGCCGATGGTCGGCGCCGATCCGCCGCGCCGGAGGGTGGGGCTGGCGACAAAGTGCCCATGCAGAAGGCAAAGCAGGCGGACAACGCCACCGTTCGCAACGGATAGTCCGACAACGAATGGGCGAGCAACAGGGCGATCACCGTTCCGGCGGCGATCACGAGCGGCCGGTCTTCCCCGGCATCGCGTGCGAGCAGCCAGCGCGAAAACAGCCAGGCGAGGAATGCCAGGGTGAGGGCCAAGCCGCCGACGCCGGCCTCGAGGATGAACTCCAGCCAGTCGTTGTGGGCGTGGTTGATGTAGAGCGGGCGCAACACCGACGGGGTCGATGCCACCTCGAAGGCATAGCGGAAATTGCCGAAGCCGATGCCCCAGGGCCAGCTATCCCGGATCACGCCGATGACAACCGGCCAGAAGGCATAACGGGGATCGGACGAGACGAGGCTGCGGGTGAAAACCAGACCCAGCGCGCCGCCCGGCCGATAGGCGACGACCGCGATCGCCAGGGCCGCCAGCAACAGCACGGCCATTGCCGCGATGGCGCGCCCGGGAACTTTCCCGGACAAGAGCCGCCTTTCCCCGCCCAGGCCGATGGCAAGGGCTGCGGCCAGCGCCGGAAGCATGAGCACGGCACCGGTGCGCGAACCGGTCAGCAAGCTGCCGATCACGCAGCCTGCGAGGGCGGCGGCAAAGGCCCACCGGGCCGTGAACAGCCCGGAACCGGCCCGTTCGATCCGGTGAAGGGCGGCTGCGAGCGGCATGCCGCAGACCATGGCGATCGCCTGATGGTTGCGATTGGCGAAGAAGCCGGTGGGAAGGCGATCGTGCGTGGTCGGATAAAGGCGAAGCATGCCGGGCCCGGCGGTCAGTTGCGCCAGGGCAAGGGCCAGCGAGGCTGCCAGGAAAGCCAGGTACAGGTAGACGAAGCGCCGGGAGAAGGACCGGTCATGCCGCGTCAGCAGCCAGACCGCGAATGCCGGGACAAGGAACAGGAAGGCGGAAAGCGTCTCGCCAGGGTCCAGCGACAGCGGGCGATCGAGCGGGTGGCCGAACATCAGCATGTCGCCATGGGCGTAGAGCGCGCGCCCCGGAAGGTGAGGCCAGAGGCTGCCGGGCAGCGGAACGAGCTGGACGAGGAAGAGCGCGGCCAGGGCCAGCAACAGGGCGGTCGCACCCGGGGCCTGTCGGGCAATTCCGCGCCAGTCCACGGAGAGGCTGGTGACGCCGAGCAGCACGATCCCGGCTAACAGGGCAAGCAACTGCTGGAGCGGATTGGCCTGGCTGCCGCCGCCGCACAGGAGAATTGCGGCCGGCGGGATCATCGCCAGCCGGGAATTGCGCGTGCCGCCGGTCGGCAGGGCGGCAGGAGGTCGGTCGCCGGCGATCATGTGGGGTTCCTTGGGCTCGATAGGTGGAACGTCATCGGCTGGCGGCCCAACCGTCGCCGCGGCCGCTGCGGGAAAATGGCATGAGCAGCCGCGCCGCGAACTTGACCGCCGCGAAGATGGCGAGATCGAATGGCGCGGCACGGAAGGCGGCCCAGATCCAGGACGGGGCAACGTCGGATCGCGGCGGACAGAGGCGCCTGACGGCGCGGTCCCCGTTGCGGGATCGGATTTCCGTTTTCAGCAGCCCGACGAGCGTGCGGGGAGGATGGACCGAAACCCGGACCGGCCGCCCTTCGGCATCGCACGCCACCCTTCGCTGGAATTCAAGAGGGAACAGGTTGCGGACATATTCGTCATCGGCTGCGATCGGCGGCAGGGTGCCGATTCGTTCGCGGCCAGTGGCGGAAAGTGCATAGACACCGGAACCGCCGACTCCCCGACACAGATAGGGATGGCGAGAGAAGGCCCGGTAGTAGGCTCGCACTGGCAGCGATGCGTCGGCCAACGCAAACCGCGCGACGGGTGACGCTGCAAGCATGCCATCCGCTGCAACCGCGGTCAGCATGGCGTCGAGCATGCAGGGTTCGAATGCGACGTCGGCATCGACGACGATGACCGGACCGGGCGGGGCGACAGCGAGGGCCAGGTTGATCGCGCGGGCTTTGCCCCGGGTCTCGGTCTCGATGATCGTCGCGGTGGGTGCCGCTGCGGCGGCCTGGCCTGCGGTGTCATCCGCGCAGGCGTTGCACACCACGATGATCGTCACCCCCTGGCCGCGCTTCGAGGCTGCAAGGTGAGCTGCCCTCAGGATGTCCCGGATTGTCCGGCCGATGTGCTGCGCCTCATTGTGCGCGGGAACGATCACGCTTGCGCAGGCTGGTGCAATTGGGGGTATTTGTCCCATCGTGCGATTGCCAGACGCGCTTTCTCCTTGAATTGCTGCAATCGACCGGGCATCTTTGTCGCAATGCAGCATTTTCTTTCCATGTCGTTGCGTTTCGGTCCCGCTCGCGCGCGAGCGTCGGGCCGCGCCGAGAGTCCACAATTTGGATTGGATTTGCAATCGATATCATGGTCATCGAATTGTCGCCGTCCGGGTCTTGAACGGGACGGCACTCACGAGGTCGTGTCCGATCGACGACAATCGTCGATCGGAACGCGCGGTTTGGGTGCAAGCCTGCGCTGCGTCTGCGAACCGGGTCAGCGACCCGCGCATTTGTCTGGGAATGCAATCGTTTGTAGAGGGCGGGCGCGTGGAAACGGTCGCCGTGAGTCGGCGGTGCACCAAAACGGGGTGGAAGGAAACGAGACGTGAAAATTGCGATGTTCGGCCTTGGCTATGTCGGCTTCACAGCCATGTGCTGTCTGGCGAGCGAGGGCCACAAACTCATTGGCATCGACGTGAATCCCGACAAGGTGGAGGGTATCCTGGCGGGGCGTTCGCCGATCAAGGAGCCTGGCGTCGGCGAAATGCTTGCCAAGGCACTGGCGGACGGACTGATCGACGCGGTGACCAACATTTCGGGTGCCCTGGATGATTGCGACATGGCGATCGTCTGCGTCGGCACGCCGAGTGCGCCCGACGGCGGCCATGACATGCGCTACATCATCGACGTGACCAGGCAGATTGCCGGTGAACTGAAACCGGGCCGGGAAAAACCTCTGACCGTCGTCTTCCGGTCGACAATCCGGCCGGGGACTCTCGACGAACTGATCTATCCGATCTTTGCGGCAAGGCATGGCGCCAGCACGGACAGTCTGGTCGAACTGGTATACAACCCCGAGTTCCTGCGTGAGGCGACCGCGGTGCAGGACTATTTTCACCCGCCCAAGATCGTCATCGGCACCCGCGACGGGAAGCCCTCGGCCAACATGGAGGCGCTCAACGCGAACATCGATGCGCCGGTGTTCCAGGTCGGATTTCGCGAATCGGAGATCACCAAGTTCGTCGACAACACCTGGCACGCGGTGAAGGTGGCCTTTGCCAACGAGATCGGGCGGGTCTGCATGGAACTCGGCATTCGCGCGAGCCAGGTGCACCAGATCTTCGTCTCGGACACCAAGCTCAACATCTCGCCATATTACACGCGGCCGGGCGGCGCCTTCGGCGGGTCCTGTCTGCCCAAGGACGTCCGGGCCTTGCAGCGCATCGCCGCGGACTGCGGGGCCGGAACCCACCTGGTCGATTCGCTGCTGCGCTCGAACGATGCCCACAAGCATGCGCTGTTCCGCAAGGTCACGGCCGGCCTGCCGGCGGGCGCGCGCGTCCTGCTTGCCGGCCTGGCGTTCAAGGCCGAGACCGACGATCTGCGCGAAAGCCCGAACGTGGACCTGGCGCGTATGTTGCTCCAGGCGGGTTACGACCTGACGATCTTCGATCCCGCGGTGGAAGCCGCCCAGCTGGTCGGCGCCAACCTTGGCTATGTCTATGCCCGCATTCCCCGGCTGGAGGCACTGCTGGTCGACCAGGCGGCGGCAGAAGCGGGTGATTTCGACAGGATCATCGTGACCAATGCCACCGCCCGGCTGCTGAACATCGCGGCCGACAGGGTGATCGACATTTCGAGGCTGGACTGATGGCCGGCAGGGTGGGGAACGGCGCGTGAGCGAACTGACCGGAACGGAGCTTCGCGGACGCGGGGTGCTGATCATCGTGGAGAATCTCCCTGTGCCGTTCGACCGCAGGGTCTGGCAGGAGGCGACGACCCTGGCGCGGGCGGGAGCGACCGTTTCGGTCATCTGCCCGACCGGCAAGGGCCACGATGCGCGGTACGAGTTTCAGCGAGGCGTTCACATCTACCGCCATCCGCTGCCGCCGGAGGCGAGCTCGCCGCTCGGCTATCTGCGGGAATATGGCGCGGCCATCTTCTGGCAGACATTGCTGGCGTGGAAGATCTTCTTCCGCCACGGCTTCGACGTGATCCATGGCTGCAATCCGCCGGACCTGGTGTTCCTGGTCGCCTGGCCATTCCGATTGCTGGGCAAGCGCTACATTTTCGATCACCACGACATCAATCCGGAACTCTATCTGGCCAAGTTCGAACGGCGAGACGTGTTCTGGCGGCTGATGATCCTCCTGGAGTGGATCACCTTCCGAAGCGCTCGGGTCGTGATATCGACCAACGACAGCTATCGGCAGATCGCAATGACGCGGGGAGGCAAGGCCGCCGCAGACGTCTTCGTCGTGCGATCGGGTCCCGACCTTTCGCGACTGCAGCTGCTGCCGCCGAATCCGGCCTTGAAGCGAGGCAGGCGCTATCTTGTCGGTTATGTCGGGGTCATGGGCGAGCAGGAAGGCATCGACCTGCTGCTCGAATCTGCGCGCTACATCGTTCACGAGCGGCGAAGGGACGATGTCACGTTCTGCCTGGTGGGAGGCGGCCCCAGCCTGTCCGCGTTGCGGCAGATGGCGCTCGACATGCAACTCGGCGACCACGTGATCTTTACCGGCCGGGCGCCGGACGATGTCCTGTTCGAAGTGCTCTCGACATCCGACGTTTGCGTCAATCCCGATCGCGTCAACCCGATGAACGACCTTTCGACGATGAACAAGGTTCTGGAATATATGGCCTTCGGCAAGGCCCAGGTGCAGTTCGATGTCCGCGAAGGGCGCAATTCCGCCGGCGAAGCGTCGCTTTATGCGGCGTGCAACGATCCGGTCGATTTTGCGGACAAGATCCTCGAACTTCTCGCCGAACCCGAGCGCTGCGAGGAAATGGGCCGGATAGGCCGTGCCCGAATCCATGACACACTGGCATGGCAGCACCAGATCGAGCCGCTGATCGCGGCCTATCGCCGGGCGCTGGCCTGATCGAGCACCGGCCAGGGCAACCAGGGCGGAGCAGGGTCAACGAATGGCAGCAGCGTGCAACTGTGGATTGAGCTGGGACACGTAGTTCAGCCAAGCCTTGGGGCGCAAGACCAGCGATGCCGGCACATCCGCCTTGAGGCCGATCATCCGTGCGATCTGGGCGACGAAGCTCACGCAGTTATTGTGCTTGAGATTGTAATCAGGCGTCGGGCTGTTGCGCCATTTTTCGATTTCCGTTCGCAAATCGTAATATTGTCGATCGGTGATCGGCACTCGGAAATGTACATTCGTTGACTGCACATAGTCGTCACGTTCGCTGGCGACCGTGCCTCTGACATTTCCGGAAAGAAGTGCCGATGTGACGTGAACCGCTGTGTAGCCGTAGTTTTCATGCACCGGGTTGCCGCCGGCATCGAGCGTGCCGGTGAGCTCCACGAAAGTGTGTGGGTAGCGGCCGAAGACGGAGCCGTTGAAACTATGGAACACGGCGACGACCTTGGCATTGGCCCCCCCAGGCTGAAGCAGCAGGGCGAGGCAGGCCAGCGCGAAAAGCCGGCTGAGCCGTTGCGCAGCCGAATCGGGGCGAGCAGTGAAGGACGTCCACGGCAAATTCATGCAATCGTTTACGCATTTTCCACTCGCCCTTGCAACATGGCGATCGCGAGCTTTGCTGAAGGAGCCCAGTCCTCCGCACAAAACCCTACAAATACAATGGCTGCAAGTCCTGATTCCGCCGACGTCGCGAAGATCGTTCACCCAAATGTTGCGCTTGCTAACGCGATGGAAATATGGGATAACACTTATATCAGCATAGTTGGAGAACAATGCAATGAGAGCGCGTAAACTTGCCATCACCGCCGCACTTGCTGCGGCTATGACGTTGTCCACGGCTTCGCATGCCGCGACCCCGGTCGTTGCCAGCGCTGCCACCGAAGGTAAGAGCGACGGGATTGTCGGTGGCCTGCTTTTCGGCGCGCCGATCTTCGTGACTGTCATGGGTGCCGTGTTTGTGGCGATGATCACCAAGGTGGCGGTCGACAACAGCACTTCGCCGTGATCCAATCCTGAAAGGGTCGTCCGGGCGGTGGCGGTGCAAACCAAAGCCTTGCCCGGACTACTTTCAGTTGGTGATTGAAAATTCCGCTCCTGCCGCCTGATGAAAGCACGACTGCTCACGATGGTAGTGCTTGGCGGGGTGATGTTTGCTCATCTGCCGGCGGCCATGGCCGCAACCGTAAGCGACTCGTTGCCCAAGTCCGGGCGGTCGGCGATGCCCCCAAATGGGGGGCGAGATTATTTCGAGCATCGGCGTACTCTTCAACAGCGGCTCGTCGATGTGGGGTACCGGATTTCTGCGGTCGCTGCGAGCGAATGTGGTCCGCGCAGAGCCAGCCTCCCCGTAATTCTGGAGCAGGCCAGCCAGTTCGAGCCGGCCATGTTGGCCGCCGCGGGCTTTGCGGAAGGCGATCTGCTTCCGCGGGTGGTTGCGATAGCAGCGGGATCGGCGGCCGCCCAGGCTGGACTTGCCCAAGGCGATGCGCTGGTGCTTTGGTCTCCTGACATTTCACCGGCCGATCGAGCGCCCAGTTTTGCTAATGTTGAACGGGCCGTCAGCGCCCTCGAGTCACAGGGACGGCGTGCGACAGGCGGCCCGCCTGATCAGGCGATGACGATCACGGTTGTCAGGGCAGGGGCACGGCTTGAGATGACTGTGCCGATGGACTTCGGCTGCGGCGCGTGGTTCGACCTTGCTCAATCCGAACTTGTCATGGCCGCATCAACGACCCGGTGGATACAGGTCTCCGAAGGCATGATGCGGCTGTTCGATGGAGATGATGACGGGCTGGCCTTTGTCATCGCGCATGAATTCGGGCATCGCGCGCTAAGGCTGAAGCCAGGGGGCGCCGAGGCAAGCTGCTCGACAAGCTGCGAGATGGATGCAGACAGGCTTGGCCTGATGTTTCTCCGCAAAGCCGGCTTCGCGATCGACCGCGCACCGGAAGCCTTGCGCACCATTGCCGCGTCCCGACGTGGCTTTCTCGACTGGCGTCCGGCACAGTTGCGAAAACGCGCGGCAGTCCTGCAGGATCTCGTCAACCGCATGCAGGATGACGATTCGCCTTCGGAACGAAGGCTGACGCCACGGTCAGTCTTGTCGAGCGACTCGATGGTGGGCACAACGCAACGATGATGGAACTGGGCCTGACACCTGCATCGCTGGCTGGTGCCATTGCATACGCCGGCACTGCTGCACTCGCGCTGTGGGCGCGAAGCCGCACGACTTCGGCTTCACGACGCTGGTCGCTGATTGCAGCGTTGTTCCTGGCGCTGGCGGTGTGGCGCCTGAGCGCGGGCGAAATGCGCCTTCAGGGCGACCTCCGGGAATGGATGCGCGCCAGCGGCTTTTACGAGCAGCGGCACAATTACCAGGCATTGCTGACCCTTGCTGTCATTGCCGGAGCCGGCCTCGCGCTCTACCGCGTGTTTTTTGTCGGCGGGTTCAGCCGGCCGACCCTGGCGCTCAATGCCGCCCTGGGCCTGATGCTGTTTTCACTGCTTCGACTCATCTCGCTTCATCAACTTGATTCGCTGCTGTTCAGGCTCGGCCCCATACATATCAATTACCTGATCGATCTCGGGTTGACCGCAACAGCGGCGATCCTCGCCTTGCTGGAAGGTCTTGAGATTCCGTCGCAATCAGCCGAAGCGGGGCCCTCCCGGAAACGCCGGCGCCCCTGACTGGGATGGCCGGCCGGGTGGGACAGGCAGATTTTTGCTGCAACGCAAAAGTTCCTGCAGTAAACGATTGCACGACAGCCGGATTTTGAGCGGGAGCACCGAGAGACCATGGAATTTGCGGAATGCGCCCTCTCCGGCCCGCTTCACATCCGCCCTGTCCGGCATGGTGACGAGCGGGGATATTTCTCGGAGATCTTCCGTGCTGAGGCGTTTGCGGCGGCAGCGGGCGATTTCGCGTTCGTGCAGGAGAACCAGTCGCTGAGTGCGCGGGTGGGGACGGTTCGCGGGTTGCATTTCCAGACCGCGCCGATGGCGCAAGGCAAGCTGGTGCGGTGCGTGGCGGGTGCGATCTACGATGTCGCGGTGGATCTGCGGCATGATTCGCCGGACTATGGCAAGTGGATCGCGGTCGAGCTGAGCGCGGACGCGGGCAACCAGCTGTGGGTGCCGCCGGGCTTCGGGCACGGGTTCTGCACGCTCATGCCGGACAGCGTCGTGTGCTACAAGGTCACCGCCTACTACAGCCCGGAGAACGACGCCGGCGTGCGCTGGGACGATCCGGCGATCGGGGTGGAATGGCCGGATGTGGCCGATGCCGGGACGCTTTCCGCCAAGGATCGGGTGCAGCCACTGCTGGCGGAGCTGCCGGCGCTGTTTTCGGTGAAGGACCAGTATTGATGCGGATTATCGTGACGGGCGGCGCCGGGTTCATCGGTTCGGCACTGGTGCGCCATCTCGTGCTTGAGCGGGGGTGCGAGGTGCTCACCATCGATGCCTTGACTTATGCCGGCTGCCTGGCCTCGCTGCGGGCGGTCGAGGGCAGGGCCAACCACCGGTTCCTGCAGGCGGATATCCGCGATGCGGCGGCGATGGGCGAGGCGGTGGCGAGCTTCCGGCCGGACCGGATCATGCATCTGGCGGCCGAGAGCCATGTCGACCGCTCGATCACCGGGGCGGCGGACTTCATCTCGACCAATGTGGTCGGCACCTTCACCCTGCTGGAGGCGGCGCGCGGCTACTGGAACGGGCTGGAAGGGGAGGCCAAGGCGGCGTTCCGCTTCCTCCATGTCTCGACCGACGAGGTCTATGGCTCGCTCGGCGGGACGTGCGAGGCCGATGGCGGCCTGTTCACCGAGACCACGCCGTATGATCCCTCCTCGCCTTATTCGGCGAGCAAGGCGGCGTCCGATCACCTCGCCAAGGCCTGGCACCGCACATATGGTCTGCCGGTGGTGGTGTCGAACTGTTCGAACAACTACGGGCCTTATCACTTCCCGGAAAAGCTGATCCCGCTGACCATCCTCAACGCGCTCGCGGGCCAGCCACTGCCGGTCTACGGCAAGGGCGAGAACGTGCGCGACTGGCTCTATGTCGAGGACCATGCCCGTGCGCTCGACCTGATCGCCGGCAGCGGCACGCCGGGCGAGACTTACAATGTCGGCGGGCGCAACGAGCGGCGCAACATCGATGTCGTGCAGCGGATCTGCGCGGTGCTCGACGAGCTGGTGCCGGCGGACGCCCCGCGCGAGGGGCTGATCCGCTTCGTCGCCGACCGGCCGGGGCACGATGCCCGCTATGCCATCGACGCGACCCGGCTGGAGGCCGAACTCGGCTGGAAGGCGCAGGAGAACTTCGACAGCGGCATCGAGAAGACGGTGCGCTGGTATCTCGACAATGGTTGGTGGTGGGAGCCGCTGCGGGAACGCTATGCCGGCGAGCGGCTGGGGCTGCCTGCCGACAAGGTGGCGGGCGACAAGACGGCGGCGGGCAAGGTGACGGCATGAGGATCGCCGTGACCGGCGGGCCGGGGCAGCTGGTCCTGTCGATGGGCGAGCGGGCTGGCGCGCATGGCCATGTGGCGATCGCGGTCGGGCCGCCGGCGCTGGACCTCGCGGCTCCCGACGACGAGGCGATCTTCGCGGCGCTGGCTGCGGTAAAGCCCGAGGCCATCGTCAATGCCGCCGCGCATACCGCGGTGGACCGGGCCGAGAGCGAGCGCGCGCTTGCCTTCGCGATCAATGCCGATGGCGCGGGTGCGGTGGCGCGGGCGGCGGCGAGGCTGGGCGTGCCGCTGGTGCATGTCTCGACCGACTATGTTTTCGCCGGCGACAAGCCGTCGCCTTATACCGAGGACGATGCGACCGGGCCCACGGGCGTCTATGGTGCATCGAAGCTGGCGGGTGAGCAGGCAGTGCTGGCCAGCGGCGCCGATGCGGCGATCCTGCGCACGGCCTGGGTCTACAGCCCGTTCGGCGCCAACTTCGCCAAGACCATGCTGCGCCTGACCGAAACCCGCGACGAACTCGGCGTGGTCGCCGACCAGTCCGGCTGCCCGACCAGCGCGCTTGACCTTGCCGATGCGGCGATCATGGTGGCGGCGAATCTGGCGGCGCGGCCCGATGTCAGCTTGCGCGGGGTGTTCCACGCGACCGGTTCGGGCGAGGGGACCTGGGCAGACTTCGCCGAGGCGATCTTTGCCGCATCGGCTGAAGCCGGCGGGCCATCGGCCAGGGTCAAGCGCATCACCACCGCCGACTATCCGACCCCGGCGAGGCGGCCGGCCAACTCGCGGCTCGACTGCGGCAAGCTGGCGGCGGCGCATGGCGTGCGGCTGCCGCAGTGGCGCGAATCGTGCCGTGCGGTGGTCAGCCGGCTGATCAGCGAAGACTCATTCCGCGCTTGAAGGAACAGCAGAAATGAAGGGCATAATCCTGGCCGGCGGCAGCGGCACCCGGCTCTATCCGATGACGCTGGCGGTCTCCAAGCAGCTGATGCCGGTCTACGACAAGCCGATGATCTACTATCCGCTGACCACGCTGATGCTGGCCGGCATCCGCGAAGTGCTGATCATCACCACGCCGCATGACGCCGCCGCGTTCCGGCACCTGTTGGGCGATGGCTCGCAGTGGGGCATCGCCATCGACTATGCCGTGCAGCCCGAGCCCAAGGGGCTGGCCCAGGCCTATACCATCGGCGCCGACTTCGTGCGCGGCGGGCCTTCGTGCCTGGTGCTGGGCGACAACATCTTCTTCGGCCATGGCCTGCCGGGCATCATGGCGGAGGCCCGCGCGCGGCTCAAGGCCAAGGGCGGGGCGAGCGTGTTCGCCTACCAGGTCGCCGACCCCGAACGCTATGGCGTCGTCGCCTTCGACGACCAGCGCCGCGCGATCAGCATCGAAGAGAAGCCCGCACAGCCGAAGTCCAACTGGGCGGTGACCGGGCTCTACTTCTATGACGAGGCCGTGATCGACATCGCCGCCAGCATCGCCCCTTCGGCGCGGGGCGAACTGGAGATCACCGACATCAACCGCGCCTACCTGGACGCCGGCAGGCTAGATGTCGAGGTCATGGGGCGGGGCTATGCCTGGCTAGATACCGGCACGCCCGACAGTCTGCTCGAAGCCGCCAGCTTCGTCGCCACCCTGGAAAAACGCCAGGGCATGAAAATCGCCTGTCCCGAGGAAATCGCCTGGCGCATGGGATTCATCGACGATGCCGGCCTCGACAAAGCCGCGCAACGTCTCGGCAAGTCGGACTATGCGCAATATTTGCGCAGGATTCTGGTTTCAGGATGAGGTGACTCTCCTGAAGCGTGATGATGTTTTCGATCAATCGCCGTCACGCTTCAGGATTGTGTTGTCGCGCAATTCGTCAATAAAAAGCGCTTGCCATTTCTTGTTATCGGAACCTGAGTCAGTTTTCCGGTAGCTCAACGCGTTCGTAGACGCGCGAGTTGGCGGCCGGATCATCAGATTCGGCAAAGGTTACCGGAGAGCCGATTGGGACGTCACGCAGGGGAATGTTCGCGTCGCTTGTGGCAACGGCGCGCCCCGACATCGAACTGGTCACGGTCAGGCGGCGCCCTTGCAGGGAGGACGCTGTGGCAACGATGACAGCTGAACCAAGCGGAACCAGCGGGGCGCCGAAGTTGAGGGCAATGGATTTCCCATCGTTGTCAACCACGCGCAACGGGTTGAAGTGGAAAATCACCGCACGGGCAACGGCGAATCCGATCTGTTGCTGTATCTGGGAAAATGTTGTCCGCCCGGACTGCGCGCGAGCATAAGACACTTCGGCGGTCTCCGTGCCGGTCAAGATGTTGAGCCGCTTGGTAAGCGCGCCGCCATAGACGACCTTTCCGGTCTTGCTGCGAACTTGAAACTCCACGCTGACAACCATGTACTGATCGACGATCGACGATCCCTTGGTGTCCACGGTTTGCGCATCATAGCCAACGTCGGTGATGCGACCCGTCAAGGTGTACGAGCCATCGGAATAGACCGGACCAGCCGAAGCCAGAGCCGAAGCGATGGTGGAACGCATCTGTGGAAAGTTCTGTACGCATTCCCGACGCAGTTCGGTGCCCCATTCCCGTGCATAGACGGAAGAACTGCGGCTGTAGCCGCTATAGCCACCCGCAGCACCGTAATTCCCGGCGACATAGCCTCCGGATGCACCGGAAGAACTCGACGCGGCGGCAAATTCCCGACCCCATTCCAGTTCATACGTCGTGCACGTTTTTTCCGAAGTAAAGGTGCCAACGGCAACGCTGGCTTCTGCCGTCTGAGCAAAGGTTCCGGTGAACGCCAGGGCGGCAACGAAAGCCGCGCATTTGAAACGAAGGGTCATGTTCAGCGCCTCTTTTTCGGAATGCTCTGATCAGCCAGAACGCGAGCAATGGTTCCAGGGGCAGGCGACGATGCGAATGGCGTAACGGGGACCGCCTTGGAAAACCGGGTCATGACTTCCGAGACGCGAATACGGCCGATCTCGGCCCCTTCACTGGTCAGCAAAGCGCCGGTGTCGGGGTCCCGGATGGATTCACCCTGTCCGAAAACGCCGAGGATGGTGCCAATGGTCAGGGCGCCCTCACCGTAGTTGAGCACGAACACCCCATCGGGCTGAACCGCCGCCACCTTGATGGGATACATCGTGATGGTAAGTCCCATTGCCGTCTGATTGGCGATGTCGCGCATCAGGCTTGTCGTATCGAGGCCGGCTGCCCCGGAACAGCTGGTGCCGCTGGAAGCAGTCTGCGTGATCTGTTTCGCAAACTTGATCTCTCCAGTCACTGTGTCGACGATCTTCACATCGACTGCGATGGTTGCCACGGCTTTGTTGCAACCGCCGCCGCCCATCGAGAAACCAAACATCTTGCCCGCGAACGCCCGTCCGAGATCGGCCCCGGCATCGCCTTGGCGACCGCCAGAGACGGAAGTAATATTGCCATAGACGAGAAAATCGACCCCCTCGTAACCACCGGAACGTCCCGGCCGGTTACTCGTCACACGGCCCGACCGGGCAAGCGCCTGCTCCGAATCGAGTTGCGCGAATTCTCGTTCGATAGTTCGAAACTTTCCAGTGCCGTTCACGGCCGTTTCGATCATCGTCTTGAGTGCTTCTGCCTGACCGGAGTTGGCGGGATCATTGATTCTGGCCACGGCGACAACCGGCTTTCGAATTGTGGTCTGAGCATGGGCCGGGACCCCCAGGCAAAACCCGGCCACAACACAAAACACCACGTGCATCAATTTCCGCATGGTAAACCCCCACACACCGGCAACTCATCCATTCCGCAGCAAGTCAGGAAATGTGCATATCTGACATGGTGGCCGGATTGCCGCGATCATTGCAGTAGAAAACGGGTATATGCAATCGTCATTGGCAAAGACCCTCAGCCCACTTTGGTCTGTCCCGACGTAGGATTGCGGTCATTCATGTCTTGCCCGTGCAGCAATGGGACGATGCCGGATAGTAAACGGACTCTATGTCCGGAGCGGCTCGTGGCATTCCGGGCTCCTTGGTTTCCCGCGGGAGCGTCGCGGGCAAGGGAGCAAGACGATGCAGGGCACCGGAAACCGACTCGTCGCCGTGGACGGCCTGCGCGGGGTTGCCGCTATTTGCGTGGCCCTGATGCATGCGCACATTTCCATCCTGCCGGTCCTGCGCGGTTATCTGGCGGTCGATTTCTTCTTCATCCTTTCGGGCTACGTGATCGCGCGCAGCTATGAGCCTCGCTTCGCCGCCGGGCTCGGGGTCGGCGAATACGCCTGGGCGCGGATCGAACGGCTCTATCCGCTCCTGCTCATCGGCAGCGTCACCGGCGTGGCGGCGTGGCTCGCCGGCTATTCCGAATTCGTCCCGGCCGGCCCGGCCGACCTGGTGCGGGCGCTGATCGGGCAGTTCGCCATGATCCCGTTCCTCTCGACCGCTTCGTCGCTCGCGTTCGACGCGGCCTTGTGGTCGATCAGTTTCGAACTGCTCGCCAACATTGCCCATGCATCGATCTATCCTCGGCTGTCGACCCGGCGGCTGCCGCTGCTGATCGCCGCGTCGTTTCTGCTGCTGGCGTTCATGGCGCATCGCTATGGGTCGCTGAACATCGGCTGGAACCGGGCATCGGCGCTCGGCGGACTGGGACGGGTCATGTTCGGCTTTTTCGCCGGCGTCCTGCTGTGGCGGACCGAAGCCTGGTGGGCTCCGCGCACGCCGCGCCTGCCGTTTGCCCTGATCTGCCTGGTCTTGATCGCGGTGGTCAATGCGCCGCTGGCAGGCAAGGGCCAGGGCCTCTGGGGCACGCTGTATGACCTGGGCATCGTCGCGCTGGCGATGCCGATGCTGGTCATGCTCGGCGTGCGCGCGAACGGGGCGGGTCGGTTCGCGCTCGGCCTCGGGGGGCTGTCGTTCCCGGTCTATGCAATCCACGTGCCGCTGGTCGATGCGATGCGGTTGGCCGGGTGGAGCAATGAAGTCCGCATTGCCGGGGTGGCGGCAGTCGCCGCAGTTGCCTGGCTGATCGGCCGCCATGTGGACGAACCGCTCAATGCCTGGCGTCGGGCCAGCCGCAAGCGTTCGGCAGCCCGCAGGACCGCCGCAGCGCTTCGCCAGACCGCAGGCTGACCGAAGCACGAGCGGTTCGAGCAGAACCGCCCCTGCCGGCTCGGCGGGCGTCGCGCCCGCCTGGCCAGGGCGTCCGGCTGTGCGGCAGCCGGCAACACCTTCGCAGCGTGCGCCTTGTGCCCGCCGCCACGGCCTTTGGCCTGGACCTCGCAGACGCAGGACCTGTCGGCAAACCGGGCATGATGCTTGCCGAGCCAACCGGCCGCCACCGGTGACGGCACAAAAAAAGGCCGGAGCGGCTGGCTCCGGCCTCGATAGGTGTGTTCGCAGGAGGAACATCGGATGGCGGGACCGGGAGAGGAGAGGAGGAGGAGTTCCCCGATCCCGCCAAACTTGGAAACTTGAACTATGCGATTGTTGTCGTTTCGTTTCAGGCGAAAAACCGGTTCCCGCTCTTTCGCATGATGCATTGGGGTCGGAGCATCGCGGGAGGCCTCCCGGCCGACCCGCGATGCCGCCCGCTCAGTAGTTGTAGGCGCGTTCGCCGTGCTCGTTGATGTCGAGGCCTTCGCGCTCGGCATCTTCGCTCGGACGGAGACCGAACACCTTGTCGACGATGAAGAACAGCACCGCCGAACCGACACCCGACCACACCAGGGTCAGGGCAACCGCCTTGATCTGGGTGATGATCTGCGCGGCCATGTCGTAAGTGCCCACGCCGGCAGGGAACTGGGTGTAGTCGAAGAAGCCCTGGCCACCCAGCGCCGGGTCGGCGACGATGCCGGTGCCGATCGCACCGACGATGCCACCGACGCAGTGGACGCCGAACACGTCGAGCGAGTCGTCGTAATTGAGCTTGTTCTTCACCGTCGAGACAAAGAAGAAGCAGATCGGCGAGACGACCAAGCCGAGGATGATCGAGGTCATCGGCGCCGCGAAGCCCGAAGCCGGGGTGATCGCAACGAGACCGGCAACCGCACCCGAAGCCGCACCCAGCATCGACGGCTTGCCGTGGACCAGCTGGTCGATGACGATCCAGCTAAGCGCTGCGGCGGCGGTGGCGACGAAGGTGTTGATGAAGGCGACCGCGGTCACGCCGTTGGCTTCAAGGTTGGAGCCGGCGTTGAAGCCGAACCAGCCCACCCACAGCAGTGAGGCGCCGATCATGGTCATGGTCAGCGAGTGCGGCGGCATCGGTTCCTTGCCATAGCCGACGCGCTTGCCGATCATCATGCAGCCGACGAGGCCGGCGATGCCCGCGTTGATGTGGACGACGGTGCCGCCCGCAAAGTCCAGCGCGCCCTTGCCCCACAGGTAGCCGTAGTCGGTCGGCGCGTCCGGCAGGAAGTCCGGGCCGGCCCAGTACCACACCATGTGCGCCATCGGGAAATAGACCACGGTCAGCCAGAGGACCATGAACAGCATCAGCGGCCAGAACTTCACGCGTTCGGCGAAGGCGCCGACGATCAGGGCCGGGGTGATGCAGGCGAAGGTCATCTGGAAGATGACGAACACGAATTCCGGCAGGTAGACGTTGTTCGAGAACGTCGCGGCATAAGTGGATGCGCTGACGCCCTTGAGGAACATCTTCGAGAAACCGCCGACGAATTCGCTGCCGCCGGTGAAGGCCATCGAGTAGCCCCAGCCGCACCATACCAGCGCCGCGATCGACACGATCATGAACACCTGCATCAGCACGCTGAGCATGTTCTTGGTGCGGACCAGGCCGCCGTAGAACAGGGCGAGGGCCGGCACACTCATCATCAGCACCAGCACCGAGGAGACCAGCATCCAGCTGGTGTCGCCCTTGTTGACCATCGTCGCCATCTGCTCGACGGTCGGCGCCTTGATCAGCGTGGTGGCGGCAGCGGCAGTAGCCGTGGCGGTCGCTTCGGCCGCCGCTGACGTGGCGGCGGTGGCCGCTTCGGAGGCCGCGCTGGCGGCTTCCTGGGCAAAGGCGGCGGTGGCGGCGAAGAGCGAGGCTCCGAGCGCGCCGACGCCGCAAGCAATCTTGCGGATCATCGTGGTTTCCCTCCTGTCGGAAGCGCCGGTCACAGCGCGGTGTCCCCGGTTTCGCCGGTGCGGATGCGGGTTGCGGATGCGAGATCAAGCACGAAGATCTTGCCGTCGCCGATCGCCTCGGTGCTGGCCGTCTGCTGGATCGTCTCGATCACCCGTCCGGCAAGTTCGTCGCTGGTGGCGATCTCGATCTTCACCTTGGGCAGCATGTTGGTCGAATATTCGGCACCCCGATAGATCTCGGTCTGCCCCTTCTGCCGCCCGAACCCCTTGACCTCGGACACGGTCATCCCAGCGACGCCCAAGGCGCCAAGGGCTTCACGAACCTCGTCGAGCTTGAACGGCTTGATGATGGCGATGATGAATTTCATGCCTATCCCCTATTAGCCACCGGCTGAAACACCGGCCGCACCAGGATAAGCAAAGGGCGTGCCAGTTTACCTTTTGGTGAGATTCCAAGCTGGGGCGGGATTTCGTCCGGCCGATTTGGGTAGGTGCCACGCCTGAATCTTACGCACCTGCGCAAAAAATGGGCACGATGAAACGACTCATCCGTGCGACAAACGGTTACAGCAGGCTCAGGCGGGCAAAGACCGGAAGGTGATCGGAGGCCATGGATGCCAGGGGGCTGTGATGGACCCCGGCGCCCCCGCAAGCCCAGTCCTTGCTAGCGACGATCCGGTCCAGCGCGGCGATCGGCCGGCGGGCGGGAAAGCTGCGCCCGGGGAGCAATGCCTGCCAGCCGGCCCCGAATGCCCGCATGGCGCCGCCGGCGCGGGCCCATTCGTTGAAGTCGCCCATCAGCACCGCAGGCGCGGTATCGGTGCAGGCGGAAAGGTATGCCAGCACCGCTTCCACCTGATGGCGCCGGCGCAGGCCGGACAGGTCGAGGTGCATCCCGACGACGCGGATCGCCCGGCCGGCCACGACGATTTCGGCGCAGACCGCGCCCCTTGGCTCCAGCGTCGGCAGGGCGATGGCTTCGACCCGCCTGACCTCGATCCCGGGACGCACCAGCAGGGCATTGCCGTGCCAGCCCATCGAATCAGGCAGCATGGCGAAGGGGACGAGGTGATAGCGGCCATGGTCGCGGATCGCGTGAGGCGAGAGGACGGCCGCGCGCTTGCCGAAGCGGCGATCGACCTCCTGCAGCGCGACGACATCGGCATCGAGCTCGTGCAGCACGGCGAGGATGCGATCGGGGTCGCGACGGCGGTCGAGACCGACTCCCTTGTGGATGTTGTAGCTGGCGAAGGTCAGTTCCACGCCGAATTCAGCGCTCCTTGGTGGCGCTGAAGGCGAGCTCCGGGTTGCGTTCCTGTTGATAGCCGACATCCCAGGATGATCGGGCGAGGAACACCGGATCGCCGTCGCGGTCCCTCGCCAGGTTGGACTTGTTGAAATCGGCAAACGCATCGAGTGCGGTTGTGGTGCCCTTGAGCCAGCGGGCGGTATCGAACGGCGCCGGTTCGAGCGCGGCCTGGACCTTGTATTCCGCCTCCAGCCGCGAGATCAGCACGTCGAGCTGGAGCTGGCCGACGACACCGACGATCCACTGCGAGCCGATCTCCGGGTAGAACACCTGGATCACGCCCTCTTCCGAAAGGTCGTCGAGCGCCTTGCGCAACTGCTTGGTCTTGGTCGGGTCCTTGAGCACGACGCGGCGCAGGATTTCGGGCGCGAAGTTGGGCAGGCCGGTGAAACGCACCTGGTTGCGCTCGGACAGGGTATCACCGACCCTGAGCGTGCCGTGGTTGGGGATGCCGATGATGTCGCCCGGCTCGGCGGTGTCGGCGATCTCGCGGTCCTGGGCGAAGAACAGGATCGGCGAATGGACCGCGACCGGCTTGCCGAGGCCGGACGGCGTCAGCTTCATGCCGCGCCTGAACGTGCCGGAGACCAGCCGCATGAAGGCGATGCGGTCCCGGTGCATCGGGTCCATGTTGGCCTGGACCTTGAAGACGAATCCGGTGACCTCGTCGTTGTCCGGCGCGATCGTGCCCTGTTCACTGGGCTGCGGCCGGGGCGGCGGGGCAATCCGGGCGATGGCCTCGATCAGCTCGGAAACGCCGAAGTTCTTGAGCGCCGAGCCGAAGAACACCGGGGTCAGGTCGCCGTGGCGATAGGCCTCCAGATCGAATTCCGGATAGCCGGCCTGGCCGAGTTCGATCTCCTCGGCCACTTCGCTGGGAAGGGCCGGGTTCTCCTCCACTTTGCCGAGGAAATCGCGGCTGTCGCCCTCCGGCCGGCTGATGCGGTTGGTGGCGAGATCGAGGATGCCCTCGAACGTCCCGCCCATGCCGACCGGCCAGGACATCGGGCAGACATCGAGCGCGAGCGCATCGGCCACTTCATCAAGGATTTCGAACACGGCGCGGCCTTCGCGATCGACCTTGTTGACGAAAGTGATGATCGGCACCGAGCGCATCCGGCAGACCTCGAACAGCTTGCGGGTCTGCGGCTCGATGCCCTTGGCCGCGTCGATCACCATGATCGCCGAATCGACCGCGGTCAGCGTGCGGTATGTGTCTTCCGAGAAGTCCTCGTGGCCGGGCGTGTCCAGCAGGTTGAACGTGATCTGCCCGAGGCCGGGGAACTCCCGGGCAAAGGTCATGACCGAGCTGGTGACGGAAATGCCGCGCTGCTGCTCGATCTTCATCCAGTCCGAACGCGCCCGCCGCGCCGCGCCGCGCGCCTTGACCTCGCCGGCGAGGTGGATGGCGCCACCATTGAGCAGCAGCTTCTCGGTCAGCGTGGTCTTGCCGGCGTCCGGGTGGGAGATGATGGCGAAGGTGCGGCGACTGGAGGCGGGGGAGTTCATACGGCGGCGCCTAGAGGATTTTGGCGGTGGGTGGAACTGTCGCCAGCGGCTTACCGGGCTTTAACGTATTTTCCCGTATTGCTGGGCGGATGCGCACCCCCGCGATCATGCTGATGGTTTGTTCGGCACTTTCCGGCTGCTCGCTCCATCGCGAGCCGGGGATCTATCCGCTGGCCGTCGAAACCGCCCGTGCGCGCCTGCGCCAGGCCGATCCCGGCCCCTTGATCGCCGCACGCGCATGTTCCGTGCGGCTGGACATCACCGTGGCGTCGCAAGGCGCCAGGGCATTGCGCTGGTCGATCCGGGGGGAAGGGGCCGAACTGGCAAGCTTCGCCGTCCGCTTCGAGGGTGCCGGCGACGAGCGGACCCGGGCCGTGATCGACCTCGCCACGCCCGCCGGCGCCCCGCCGCTTACCGCGCCTTCAGGCCAGCCGGCGCTGCGCCAGCCGCTGCAGGCCGCCGTTGTCGAGTTCGTCGATGCCGCGCTCAATGGCCGCGCGTTCGACCCCGCCCGGCTGGAGGATGCACGCAGCGTGGCGCAAGCCTGCACCACCCCGGCCCCGGCCAATCGGCCCGAACACGCCAACCCGTGGTCCAGCGACTGGAACCCGACCCAGTTCGGCGCGCCGACGGCCAGTGGCGCAGCGACGCTGGACCCTTCGCCGCCGACGGAACAGGGCCATGAGGACCGCAAGGAAGACCTGCCCCGGCCGGATCACTGAGTGATTTCGAGTGAAATGGCACATTTCACGGCTCGGAAATCACGATAAAGTATGATCGTTACCGGTCTCCCGACATCGCCAGCGCGGCCAGGCTCTCTGCCTCGATCAGCAGTTCATCATCGGCGCTGCCTGCCGGCAGGCGTTCGCGCCCGATCATCGTCAGCACCGGCACGGCCAGTGGGCTGACCCTTTCCAGCCGGACGTGGTCGATGCCCTTGCGGGTCCGTTCCAGCAGGTCCGCCACCCGCGCCAGATCGGTCATCCGCCCGCGCGCGTCGGCCCAGGCTGCCTCGATCAACAGGTGGTCCGGCTCGTAGCGGCGCAGCACGTCGTAGATCAGGTCGGTGGAGAAGGTGACCTGCCGCCCGCTTTTCTTCCTGCCCGGATGCTGTCGCTCGATGAGCCCGCCGATCACCGCGACTTCGCGGAACGCGCGGCGCAGGAGATACGAATCCTGCACCCATTCGATGAATTCGTGGCCGAGGATCTCCGGCGAGAGCAGCGGCTCCGGCGCCTCGATCGCCCGCAGGCCCCAGACCGCCAGCGCATAGTCGTTGGCGACGAAGCCGAGCGGGCCGAGGCCGCCCTCCTCCATCCGCCGGGTCAGCAACATGCCGAGCGACTGGTTGGCCGGCCACCCCTCGAATGTGTAGAACACGCTGTATTCGCGGCCCTCGTGCGGAAAGCTTTCCGCCAGCAGCCGCCCGGGGCTGGGCATCCGCGAGCGCCAGTCCTGCATCTCAAGCCATTCGCGGACATCGTCGGGAAACGTGCTCCAGCGCGCCCGGTCGGTCAGCAGGCGCTGGACCCGGTCGGCGAGATGGCTGGAGATCGGGATGCGGGCGCCCATGTAGCTGGGGATCATCGCCGCGCTGCGGGCGGCGCGGACGCGCAACTCGCCATCGCGCAGGGCCTCGACTTCGAGGTCCATGCCGGCGAAGCGGAAGGTATTGCCCGGCTTCAGCGAGGCGGCGAACTCCTCCTCGACCTTGCCCAATGACCGGCCATTCCTGAACCGGATCTCGATCATCTCGGAATCGACGATGATCCCGGCATTGAGCCGGTGCCGCGCCGCCAGCTCCGGGTGCGCCAGCCGCCAGGTGCCGTCCCTGTCCCGCACGATCCGGCGAAAGCGGTCATAGGCCTTGAGCGCATAGCCGCCGGTGGCGACGAAATTCAGCACGCGCTGCCAGACTGCCTCGTCCACCCAGGCATAAGCCCAGCAGCCCCGGACTTCGCCGAGCAGCGCCTCTTCACGGAACGGACCGGCGCAGGCGCAGGCCATGACATGCTGGGCCAGCACGTCGAGGCTGCCCGGCCGGAAGTCCTCGCCGTCGCGCTGTCCTTCTTCCACCGCCTCGACCGCCGCCGTCGCCTCGAGGAACTCGAAGCGGTTGCCCGGCACCAGCAGCGCGCGGCTGGGCTGGTCCAGCCGGTGGTTGGCGCGGCCGATCCGCTGCAGCAGGCGCGAGGAGCCCTTGGGCGCGCCCATCTGGACGACGAGGTCGATATCGCCCCAGTCCACGCCGAGGTCGAGGCTGGCGGTGCAGACCAGCGCCCGCAGCCGGCCTTCCGCCATCGCCCCTTCCACTTTGGCCCGCGCCTCGCGCGAGAGCGAGCCGTGGTGAATGCCGATGGGCAGGTTGTCGTCGTTGGCATCCCACAGCTTCTGGAAAATATATTCGGCCAGGAACCGCGTGTTGGTGAACACCAGCGTGGTGCGATGCTGGCGGATCGCCTCGTAGAGCTGGGGGATCGCCCAGGTTGCCGCGTGGCCGCCCCAGGGCACGCGCGCATCATCGGGCAGCAGTACCGAGACTTCGGCCGGTGCCCCCGGCTCGCCCTCGACCAGCGCGACCGATTCCCCGTCGCCCCCCGGCGCCAGCCAGGCGCGAAACGCCTGCGGATCGGCCAGCGTGGCCGAAAGCCCGACCCGCTGCAGCCCTGGCGCCAGCGCCTGCAACCGGGCCAGCGAAAGCGCCAGCAGGTCGCCGCGCTTGCCGGTGGCGAAAGCGTGGATCTCGTCGATCACCACGCGGCGCAGGCCGGCGAACATCGTCCCGGCCTCGGGGTAGGACAGCAGCAGCGACAGCGATTCCGGCGTCGTCAGCAGCACCTGCGGCGGCCGCGCGCGTTGCCGCGCCTTGCGGTCGGATGGCGTATCGCCGCTGCGCGTCTCCACCCTCAGGGCCAGGCCCATCTCGGCTATCGGCGTGAGCAGGTTGCGGCGGACATCATGCGCCAGCGCCTTCAGCGGCGAGACGTACAGCGTGTGAAGGCCATCGCCCGGCATTCCATGCGGATTGGAAGGGCAGAATGCCGCGAGCGTCGGCAGGAACCCCGCCAGCGTCTTGCCCGCCCCGGTGTCGGCAACCAGCAGCGCATGACGCCCCGCGTCCGCCTCGGCCAGCATCTCCGCCTGATGGCGCCGCAACCGCCATTCCCGGCGCGCGAACCACTCGGCAATTTCAGGAGGCAGGTGCGCCATGAACCTCATGTAAGGCTGAACCCTGCCGTCGCAAAGCTCAGCCCCGCGCAACCCCGGAAAGCGCCAGCTGCGCGTCGAGCGCCGCCAGCAGCCGCACCAGCCCCTCCGCTGTCGCGCTCTCGGCCCGCGCCGTCACCGCCGCCTGGGTGTTGGAGCCACGCAGCAGCCACCAGCCATCCGCCGTCCGCACCCGCGCCCCATCGATCGGCTCGACATCGGCACCCGCCGCCGCCAGCCGCGCCGCCACTTCCGCGACGATGGCGAACTTCCGGCTTTCCTCGACCGGGATGCGCAGCTCCGGCGTGTTGAGCAGCGCCGGCATGGCCGAGCGCAGTTCGGTGAGCGAACGACCGAGCCGGATGCAGGCGGCTATCAGCCGAATCGCCGCATAGAGCGCATCGTCGAAACCATACCAGTCGTCGGCGAAGAAGACGTGCCCGGTCATCTCTCCGCCCAGGGACGAGCCAATTTCCTTCATTCTGGACTTGATCACCGAGTGCCCGGTCTTCCACATGGCCGGCTTGCCGCCCAGTGCCGCCACATGATCGAACAGGGCCTGCGAGGCCTTCACATCGGCGATAACCGTGGCCCCCGGCTGCCGGCGCAGCAGGTCCTCCGCATAGATCATCAGCAACTGGTCGCCCCAGACGATGCGGCCCATGGCATCGATTGCACCGATGCGGTCGCCATCCCCGTCGAAGGCCAGTCCGAAGTCGAGGTTCTTCTCCGCGACCAGCCTACGCAAATCTGCGAGGTTCCGCTCCTCGGTCGGGTCTGGATGGTGATTGGGAAAATGGCCGTCAACGTCGGTAAACAGCAGATGATGCTCGCCGGGCAGCCGCGCGACCAGCGCCGCGACCGCCGGCCCGGCGGCGCCGTTGCCTGTGTCCCAGCCGATCCGGAGCTTGCCAAGTGGTTCGGCAGCGATGCCGTCGAGTCCGCGCAGCAGCCGCTCGACATAGACGACGAGCAGCTCCTTGCCCTCGACCCGGCCCGGGACCTCGGCCAGTTCCCAGTCGGCGTCAGCCGCGATGGCGCCGAGCCGGAGAAGTTCGCCGCCGAAAAAGGGACGTCCTCCAAGTACTATCTTGAAGCCATTGTGATCGCCGGGATTGTGGCTGCCAGTTACCTGAATGCCGCCCTGCACCTCTGGTTCTGAGGCTTCGGCGAAATAGAGCATCGGCGTCGGGCAGAGGCCGACCCGCAGCACGTCGATCCCGCACTCGGTCAGTCCCGCGATCAGCTCGGCTTCCAGGGCGGGAGATGATAGCCGCCCGTCCCGGCCGACGACGATCCGCTGCCCGCCGGCTTGCCTCAGCACCGTCGCAAAGGCCTGGCCGACCGCGCGCGCATCCGCCTCGCCCAGCGTCTCGCCTACCACGCCGCGAATGTCGTATTCCCGCAGGATACTGGGATGAAAGCGGTGCCCCGCCCGCCCGGTCATCTATGCCGTCCGGTTCGCCGGCCCCAGCCGGGCCAGCAGCAGGTCCCGCGCGGCATCAGCGGCATGGACCTGGGCCGCGCTGCCGCCGCGATCCGGATGAACCGCGATGAGCACCCGGCGATGCGCCGCGACGATGTCCTCCCGGCTCGCCCCCGCGCCGACGCCGAGCAGCCTGCGCGCGCGCCCCGCCTCGCCGCCATCCGAATCGAGGAATGCCCATGGCCAACGCCCGGTCCACCGCCGGCAGGCCAGGCTGGCCAGCGCCAGCAGCAGCGCCAGCTTGATCATGCCGATCAGTCGCCGGCGTTGACGGTTTCGGCGGCCGGCTTCGGCGCCGCGCTCCGCACCTGGCCGGGCATCGGCAGGTTCAGCGCGGCGATCAGGCCGCGCAGCTCCTGCCGGGCGACGAGATGGCTGGTGCCAAGCTCGCCCAGATGCCCTTTGTCGAGCAGGGTCAGGCCTGAGGGAAACAGCTCGCGATAGATCACGCGCTCGGAAAGCCCCTGCGCCACCCGGAAGCCGACCCGCTTGGACAGTTCCGCCAGCGCGTTGTCGATCCGGCGCATGTTGCGCGCCTCGATATGCTGGGTGCGGTTGCGCACCACGACCCAGTCCATCTCGCGCCTGGCATCGCGGATCGTCGCCATCGCCCGCTTCTTGCGGGCCTCCCAGATCAGCTCGGCATAGAACGAAAGCCGCCGCACCTTGAATGTTTCGGCATCGACCTGGCCGATCAGGTCGAAATCGACGAAGCTGTCGTTCAGCGGCGTGACCAGCGTATCCGCCGTGGTCGCGACATGGCGGGCAAACGGATCGTCGCGACCCGGCGTGTCGAACAGCAGGAAATCGACATCCTGCCCGCAATCGGCGGCCAGCGCGTCGAGCTCCTCGATCGTCTCGCCCTTGAACACCTCGAAACGGGCGTTCGGCAGGGCGATGGCGCGCCGCTGGGCCGTCTCGGCGCGATTTTCCAGATAGCGATGGAGCGTCCGCTGGCGCGGATCGAGGTCGATCGCCGCCACCCGCGCGCCCTGATAGGCAAGCGCCACGGCGACGTGCACGGCGGTCGTGGACTTGCCGGTGCCGCCCTTTTCGTTCGCGAAGACGATGCGGTGGGGTGCGCTGGTCAACGGGGATACTCGCAAAAGTTTGGGCCGGTCGGGTGTTGCTGGCGGGCACCGTCCGGCGCTACGGAACGCCGGCGGCTCGCCAGGGCCGGCTTTACCGAAGGGGGCAGGCCCGTGCAAACCGTCAACCGCATTGATCCACTGCGAACTGCGGTGGAAACCTTGCGCCGCGATGGGCCGGTGGCGTTGGTCCCCACCATGGGCGCGCTCCATCAAGGCCACCTCACCCTGATCCGCGAGGCCCGCAAGCACGCCGCCCATGTCGTCGCCTCGATCTTCGTCAACCCGCTGCAATTCGGCGTGAACGAGGACCTGGACGCCTATCCCCGCCAGCTGGAACGGGATTCGGCCCTCCTCGCCGCCGAAGGCACCGCGCTGCTCTGGGCGCCGACGGTCGATGTCATGTATCCCGCCGGCTTCGCCAGCAATGTCGGCGTCGCCGGTGTCAGCGAAGGCCTGTGCGGCGCCCCCCGGCCTGGCCATTTCGATGGCGTCGCTACCGTCGTGTGCAAGCTGTTCCAGCAGGTGCGCCCCGATGTCGCCCTGTTCGGCGAAAAGGACTGGCAGCAACTGGCGGTGATTCGCCGCATGGCGCGGGATCTCGATTTCAGCTTCCCCCGTGCCGAAGCGATCATCGGCGTGCCCACCGTGCGCGAGCCGGACGGGCTCGCCATGTCCTCGCGCAACGCCTACCTCTCGCCAGCCGAACGCGCGCAGGCCGCCTCTCTTCCCCGCGCCATGCAGGCTGCCGTTCGCGCCCTCGCTGCGGGCCAGCCGGTGCCCGATGCCCTGGCCGACCTCCGCGCCGCCCTGCTCGCCGGCGGGTTCGTCAGCATCGACTACGCCGAACTGCGCGATGCCGATTCCCTTGTCGAATTGCCGGCCCTGGGCACATCCCCCGCCCGCCTCTTGGTCGCCGCCCGCATCGGCAAGGCCCGCCTGATCGACAACATCGCCGTCCCCGCCCCGAAACCGTAAACGACCCCTGAAGCCTCGCCTGCGCAATTAACCAAGCCTTAGGCAATTTCCTTCACTCCCGGGAAATCGAATGAGGCGGTTGGCCGGCATCGTCACGCCGGCCGGACGGGGAAGCGCGAATGACATTTGCAGGCGGGTCTGGCGAAGCGGAAAAGATCGACGTGGCGATCATCGGCGCCGGCCCGGCCGGCCTGACCGCAGCCTACCTGCTGACCAAGTCCGGCTATTCGGTCACCGTCATCGAGCGCGACGACCGCTACGTCGGCGGCATCAGCCGCACCGTCGAGCACGAAGGCTACCGCTTCGACATCGGCGGCCACCGCTTCTTCTCGAAAAGCCGCCAGGTGGTGGACCTGTGGAACGAGATCCTGCCGCACGACTTCATCGAGCGCCCCCGCCTCTCGCGCATCTACTACGAAGGCCGGTTCTACGCCTATCCCCTGCGCGCGTTCGAAGCCCTGTGGAACCTCGGCATCCTGCGTTCGGCCTTGTGCATGGCGAGCTTCGCCAAGGCCAGGCTGCTGCCCCGCCGCGAAGTCCGCAGCTTCGAGGACTGGACGGTCAACGCCTTCGGCCGCAAGCTGTTCTCGATCTTCTTCAAGACCTACACCGAAAAGGTCTGGGGCATGCCCTGTGACGAGATGAGCGCCGACTGGGCCGCCCAGCGGATCAAGGGCCTGTCGCTATGGGGCGCCGTCGCAGATGGCCTCAAGCGCAGCCTCGGCCTCAACCGGCGCCCCAACGACGGCATGCAGGCCAAGACCCTGCTGGAAAACTTCCGCTACCCGCGCCTCGGTCCCGGGATGATGTGGGAGGCCGCGCGCGACCGCGTCGTCGAAGGCGGCAACCGCGTACTCATGGGCCACGCGCTCAAGCAACTGGCGCCGGACGGCGATGGCGGCTGGCGCCTCGCCGCCGCCCACGCCCGGGGCGAAACCCTGATCCGCGCCGCCCATGTCATCTCGTCCGCCCCGTTGAGCGAACTCGCCGCCCGCCTTCACCCCCTGCCGGCCAATGCCATCGCCGCCACGTCGCTGCGCTACCGCGATTTCCTCACCGTCGCCCTGAAAATCCGCGCCGACGAAGACCTCTTCCCGGACAACTGGATCTACATCCACGATTCGAGCGTGAAGGTCGGCCGCATCCAGAACTTCCGCTCCTGGTCGCCGGAAATGGTCCCCGATGCCGGCGTCGCCTGCGTCGGCCTCGAATACTTCTGCTTCGAAGGCGACGGCCTCTGGACCACGCCGGATGCGGACCTCGTCGCGCTCGCCACCCGGGAACTCGCCATCCTCGGCCTCGTCTCCGCCGAGCAGGTCATCGGCGGCGTCGTCGTCCGCCAGGAAAAGGCCTACCCGGTCTACGACGAGCACTACGCCACCCACGTCGCCACCCTGCGCGCCGAACTCGAGGCGAAGTATCCGACCCTCCACCTCGTCGGCCGCAACGGCATGCATCGCTACAACAACCAGGACCACGCGATGATGACCGCGATGCTGACCGTCGAAAACATCAAGGCCAGTGCCCGTATCCACGATGTCTGGGCGGTCAATGAAGACGCCGAATACCACGAAGCCGGCCGCGAAGGCGAAGATGCCCGCGACACCCCGACCGCGGACCAGTCCGCCGCCCTTCGATCGCTGCGCGAAACCCCACGCGCCCTGCCGCGCCGCGCCGCCTGATCCCGATGCCGCCCGCTGCCCATGACCAGGGCCACGCGGTCCTGCTGCGCTACACGATCGCCAGTGCCATCGCCCTCGCCGGCGACTATGCGATTTTCCTCGCGCTGCTCACGTTCGGCCTGGCCCCCGTCGCCGCCTCCGCCCTTGGCTACTGCAGCGGCATCGCCATCCACTGGATCGCCTCCAGCCGCGCGGTATTCGCAACCGGCGTCGCTCCTGCCGGCCCCGCCCGGAGCCGCCAGAAGGCCCTGTTCGTCGTCACCGCACTGGCCGGCCTCATCCTCACCGGCGCCACGGTCACCACCGGCACGCTCGCCGGCTTCGACCCGCGCGCGGCGAAGCTGGCGGCCGTCGCCATCAGCTTCCTCGTCACCTGGCAACTGCGCCGCCGGCTGGTCTTCGCATAAGCCGGCGGTCGCCCTGAGCCGCCCCGATCACCCCGCCACGCTGTAAACGCTGTTCGCAGACCGGATCGGATTGCCGAACCCGGTCAGCATCCGCGCATCGTTGTCGCCGATGCCGTAATTGGCCGCCGCCGTGCCGCTGTCGGGATTGCTGGTGCCATAGGCCATCGGCCCGCCGCTCATCACCTGCGCCTTCAGCCCGGCGCCCCACGCCCCGCTCGGCTTGGTGCAGGTCACCCGGAACCGCCCGGTGATCTGGCAGGCGCTCGCCGGCAGATAGGTCCAGGTGCTGCCGCCGTCGCTGCTCACCTGAACGCCCATTACCCCCTTGTCGGCGCCGCTGGCCCAGGTCGCCCCCATGAAATTGCAGATCGGCGCATTGCCGGGCGTCACCACCTCGAACGTGAAAGCCGTCCGCCCGGCGTCGGTAAAGGCGAAGCTCGCACCGTCGACGAACGCCTCGGCGAGGGCAAAGGTGCGCATCCCGATGCCCAGGCCGACACCCAGCGAATAGCCGAGCCGCACGTCCCCCGCCGCATCGTTCGCTGGATGATAATTGTCCACCGTCGTGACGATCTGCTCCGGCCCGATCAGGAAATTCGCATTGCCGGCCATTTGCTGGGCGGCGACCCAGTTGCGCATCGCGTCGCGCGCGTTCCCGTAAGTGGAAACGGCACTGTCGCCGCCCAGCGATCCGGGAACGTTGTGCCGTGTTCCGGGATAGACCACCACCGTGCCGGCCGCCGGCAGGAACCCCGCTTCATAAAGGAAGTGATCGCTGGCCGCCGGCCCCCGGCCACGCAGCCCGCCGTCGAGCTGGTTGGCGATCGAGACCGTGGCGGCCAGAGAATTGAGCGCGGTGAACCAGGGCAGCAGGATGGTGGACAGCCCCTTCGAGACCGCCACCGTCCCGGCCCATTGCGTCCAGGCCCGCGCGCTCTGGCTGTCATCGATCAGCTGGTTCAGTCCTGTGCCGCCGACCGCATCGACGATCCAGCCCTGCGCGCCCGGGTAGACCCGGGCCGCCTGCTGGCACGCCGCGACGAGCAGGTCGGAGACCACCTTGCCCTGGTCCAGACGCCAGAGCACCGCGCCCTTCACCCCTTGCGAGGAAATCGTCCAGGCCAGCGACGCGGTGGTTCGGCCGTCGTAGCGGTTGCCGATGCCGGCCCTGCCCATGCCATTGGCAATCTGCGACTGGCCGAGCAGGCCGCAACCCGCGCCCACGCCGAACAGGCCAGGCGCAAGGTTGATCGCCTCGGGAGCGCTCCTGAGCCGCGCCTCCGCCATCAGCCAGCCGGCGTCGAGCGGGCAGGTCACTTCGGCCACCCCGCCGGACTGGCCGGCCGCCACCACCGCGCCCGGGCTCCACGACAGCACCGGCACGCCGCCCCGGCCGATGATCCTGATCTCGACGATATCCCCCGCCGCGCCGACATTGCGGACCGTGAATGGCAGGCGAACCCGGGCGAAGCGTTCGCCTGGCAGGCAGGGAAACACCGCGCCATCGGCAATCCGCGCCAGTTGCACGCTGCAGTTGGCATGGAGGAACCCGCCCGGACTGATAACGCCATGGGCCACGGCCGCACCGGTCGAATCGCCCGTCGCCGCCGCCTGCCGCAAGAGCGATGACGGCCCACCGTCGAGCGCGCGGTACCACCGTGTCCACGCTCCGAACTGCGTGACCGGGTCCGTGCCCGTCCGCAGGCCAGCCATGACCGCGTCGCCGACGCTCGCATCGACGTAGCCGATCCGGCCGATCGAGCCGGTCCAGGCCGACGCCGTCCCGTTCCAGCTCGTGCGCTCGGCTGCCGTGGTCGAGATGTCGCCGATCAGCACTTGTGAACCGGCAAAGGTTGCGATGCCGCTGAAGGCCGAGACGTCGACCGGATTGCCGGCGTACAGCGTCCCGGAATCGAGGTCGAGCACCTTGAGCGAACAGGCATTGACCGTCCGGACCGCATAGACCAGCACCCTCACCACCGAAACCGGGATCGCCGGCGAGACCAGCGTCACCGATTGTCCGCTGGAATTGGCAAGATACAGCGCGAAGCAGTTCCGCCGCGCCGGCGTGATCGGGTAGGAATTGCCGTAATAGGTCAGCCCGATCGCCGTGCCGCCGGTGAACCCGTTGCCGAACACGTTGAACTGGCGCGGTTCGAGCATCCGTTCCTGGGGAATTTCCAGCTCCATGAACAGGCAGCCGTCGCCGCCGAACCAGTTGCCGAAGCCGTCCGTGGGCTGCACGATCACGCCATAGGCCCCGGCAAACTGGCCATTGAAATCGGGAAACTTGGCGCTGCCGTAGACAGGCGCGGGAAGGCTCGTGGCGCTTTGCCGCAGAGTCGCGACTCCCCCGCCGCTGACCACCGCCGGGAGCGTTGCCGGCGATGCCGCCCACGTCGTCACGGTAACCAGCCCGGTTCCACCGGCACCGCCATTTCCGCCGGCAAAGCCGCTCCGGGCGGCGCCACCCCCGCCGCCGCCGCCGCCGGCGGATTGGCCTGCTCCGCCGCTTCCCCCTGGTCCGCCGACATTGCCGCCTCCGCCCCCGCCCCCGGCGCCAGGCATGCTGCCATATGCATTGGCCAGGGTGCCGCCACCCCCGCCCCCGCCGCTTCCGGCGGCCCCGCCCTCGGCAGGACTGGCCATCGATCGTCCGCCTGCCGCCCCGGTCTGGGCCGCATTGCCGGAGGTGATGCCGCCACCCGCCCCGCCGCCGGCCCCGCCGCCGACTCCCGCCGGAAAGCCGGCAGCGGCCAGCCCGGTCGAAGCGCATCCCGAACCGGACGATCCGCCGACCGCGCCGACGCCTCCCGCCACGCCGGTTCCGCCGGCGGCAGCCCCGGTTCCGCCGAAGCCGCCGGTCGATGAACCGCTGCCGGCCAGCGTCAGTCCGCCCGCCCCGCCGCCGCCCGAGTTGGCGGAAGCCGCGCCGCCGCCGCCGCCCCCGCCGCCACCCGCCACGAGGTAGCTGCCGAAGGCAGAGTTGCCGCCGCTTCCCCCCACGGCGCCGGCACTGCCTCCACCCTGGCCGCCCACGCCCCCGCTGCCGACCGTCACCGCAACCGTCGCCGCCAGGTCGCTCGCGGCAAATTCGCACTCCAGCACCGCGCCGCCGCCGCCGCCGGCACCACCGGAGCAGGTCGTTCCCGACGCAACCGAAGGTCCGCCCCCACCGCCGCCGCCGCCGCCCTGCACCCTGATCCGCACCCGGGTCGCATTGGCCGGTCGCGTCCACGTCCCGGACGTGGTGAACACCTGGGTCACCGGCACGTCCTGCTTGGTGGCCAGCGCCGCCTGCGTTTCATTGATGACGGCGGCGGTCGCCGCATCGACCCCGCCGGGCTCGCCCTTGGCGCCGGCCGTGCCGGTAATCGCGCCATCCAGCGCCTGCCCCAGGATATCGGCGGCTTGCGCCACGGCGGTGGCCAGAATGTTCCCCGTGTTCGGCATTGGATCGTCCTCGCAGTCGCTGGAAGCCGGCGCCCGGCAGCGGCCGCCGCCAACCTAACCAGATCGAATCAGAAAACAAACCTATATGGTAACTTACTGCGTGTAGGAAAGCTGCATCCGCTTGCCGCCCCGTTCGGCGGAACCTCCCGAATCCGGCCCGGTTAACCAGATGCTAGGCATTTTCCTTCACCGGTCGGAAACATGCCGATAAAGCCGCCCATAGCTCCGGCGACGATCGCCCCGAAAGCATCCCGGCACCTTCACGGCACGGGTGCAACCATGTGGCTGTGGCTTCTCCTGTCGCTGGCGCTGCTCGCGGTCGCCTGGCCGTCGATCATGGCGCTCAAGGCCACCGATCCGGATGACTACATGCGCCTCGCCGAGGTGCATGACTGGCTCGCCGGCCAGCCGTGGTTCGATGTCGACCAGCACCGCATGGGCCTGCCGCCAGGCACTCGGATGCACTGGTCCCGCCTCGTCGATCTGCCGATCGCCGGACTGCTCCGGCTTGCCCGCCTCCTCCTCGCCGAACCCATGGCTTCGGCTGCCGCCATGGCGCTGGTGCCCCTGCTGGAACTGCTGGTGGCGATGCTGCTGCTCCACCGCCTGCTGCGCGCGCTCGGCGCATCTCCCGGCACGGCCCTGACCGCTGCCGCCATCCCCCTGCTGTTCCCGGTCCTCACCAGCAACTTCATGCCGATGCGGATCGACCATCACGCCTGGCAGGCGATCTGCGCGCTCGCCTGCGCCCTTGCCATCCAGCGCCATAATTGGCGCGGCAGCGCCACCGCCGGCGTCCTTGCCGCGCTCTGGCTGTCGATCTCGCTCGAAGGGCTGGTGCTGGTCTTCGCCCTGTCAGGCCTCCTGGCCTGGCGGACGTTTCGCCACGGCACGCCGGCCCTCGCCTGGTTCTGCGCCGCAGCCGCCACCGCCGGCCTGGCCATCGCCGCCGCCACCCGCCACCCTGAGACCCTGGCCATCGCATACGCCGATCAGCTGAGCTGGCCCCACCTGACGGCTTTCGCGGCCGCCGCCCTGGTCCTCCTCCTGTCCCATCGGTTCTCGCCGTTCGCCCGCACCGGCTTTCGCGTGGTCGCGCTCGCAACCGCGTCCCTCGCCGGCGCCGCATGCCTGGTTGCCGGTCTCGGCGCCGCCGCCATCGACCCGTTCCACGGGATGGACCCCGTCGTCCGCGCGCTCTGGCTCGAAAACGTGCCCGAAGGCCTGTCCATCCTCCATCAGGACTGGCAAACCCGGGCAACCCTCGCCTGGACCCCGCTGCTGGTCATCGCCGGCTGGCACGTCGCGGCAAAACACGGCGAAAACGCGCCCATGTGGAACGAACTCGCGCTCTTCGCTCTCGCCGCCTGCGCCCTGTCCTTCCTCCTGATGCGCGCGGCCGTCGCCGCCCAGCTGCTCACGGTGCCCTTCGCCGCCGTGCTCCTCGCCACTTGGTTCCCCCGTGCTTCCCGCCTGCCAAATCCGGCCTTCCGCGTGCCGGCGATGCTGGGCTGCGTCCTGCTGCTGACGCCCAGCCTCGCCTCGCTCACCGGCCGCCTGGCCGATCGCGCGGCCACGGTGCCAGCCCCGGCCCAGGTCGCGGCGAAAACGGCCCCGGCCTCTGCCTGCAACCTCGCCGAACTCGCCCGCCTGCCGCCCACGCGCATCCTGGCCCCGGTCGATCTCGGCCCGGAAATCCTGGCCCGCACCGTCCACGGCGTCGCCGCCGGCCCCTATCACCGCAATGCCAACGCCATCCGGTCGGTGATCGAGGTGTTCAGCGGCAACCTGGCGGAGGCCCATGCCACGGCGCGGGCCACCGGGTCCGCGATTCTCGCGTTCTGCTCGGACAGCGCCGAACTGGCGATCGATCGCGCCCGCAGGCCGGACAATCTCGCCAATGCTCTTGCCAGCGGGCGGCAGGTCGCCTGGCTCGTCCCGCTACCGCAATTCGGCAACGGGCTGAAAGTCTACCGCATCCGCGACTGATCGGCCGGTTCAGGCCTGGACGGTTTCCGCCAGTGCCTGCTTCAGGTCCTCGGTGAGGTCGGTCCGTTCCCAGGGAAAGAATTCGCCCACCGCACTGCGGCCGAAGTGTCCATAAGCCGCCGTCGGCGCATAGATCGGCCGGTTCAATCCGAGTCCGGTCCTGATGCCGCGCGGTGTCAGCTTCCCCAGCCGCATGTCCGCAACCTGCTGGATCGCAGCTTCGATGGCCGCATCCGCCACCGCGCCGGTGCCATGGGTATCGACATAGAGCGAAAGCGGCTCGGCAACGCCGATCGCATAGGAAAGCTGAATCGTGCAACGCGTCGCCAGTCCGGCAGCGACGACGTTCTTGGCGAGATACCGCGCGACATAGGCCGCCGAGCGGTCCACCTTGGTCGGGTCCTTGCCGGAAAACGCGCCGCCCCCATGCGGCGCCGCGCCGCCATAAGTGTCGACGATGATCTTGCGCCCGGTCAGTCCCGCATCTCCATCCGGCCCGCCAACCTCGAACTTGCCGGTCGGGTTGATGTGCCACCGGGTCTCGTCCGAAATCAGCCCGGCCGGCAACACATCGGCCACCGCCTGTTTCACATAGGCCTTGAGCTCGGAGTCCTTCTCGCCTTCATGCCAGCCCGGCTTGTGCTGGGTCGAAACCACGATCGCGGTCGCCGCCACCGGCTTGCCGTCGACGAAACGCAGGGTCACCTGGCTCTTGGCATCCGGCTCGAGGAACGGCGCCACGCCGGAATGCCGGTCCGCCGCCAGCCGCGCCAGGATCTTGTGGCTATAGTCGAGCGTCGCCGGCATCAGGTCGGCGGTCTCGTCGCAGGCAAAGCCGAACATGATGCCCTGGTCGCCGGCGCCCTCGTCCTTGTTGCCCGTGGCATCGACCCCCTGGGCGATGTCGGACGACTGCGGATGCAGATGGTTCTCGAACGTCAGGTTCTGCCA
>Ga0268266_10001008_pt1 | contig 35458 bp, 43 predicted proteins | sample KBSS13metaG_FD_190356 | JGI IMG/M metagenome (GOLD analysis project Ga0268266, IMG submission 190356) | Switchgrass rhizosphere microbial communities from Kellogg Biological Station, Michigan, USA - KBS S1-3 metaG (SPAdes) (version 2) | ecosystem: Host-associated > Plants > Roots > Rhizosphere...
TGAAATCAATATGTTGCGCCGGGTAAGTTCCCGGAACATTAACCCCTGATTAACCGACAGGACATGACTTTCCCGCCATCAATTTTGGAGGGGACTTCATGCGTCTTTCAACTGTACTTGCTCTTGGCTTGCTCGGCTCCGCGACGGCCGCCGCCGCGCAGGAGATCACCACCTATGCGGGCCTGCGGGGAAGCCTCGCCTTCGACGGCTCGATCAAGGCCAACGCGAACCTCGCGCCGCCGGTCAATCTGAAAACCGATCTGAATGTCGGCGGTGGCGCCTCCGTGTTCTGGGGCGTCGATCTGCCGGCCGGCTTCGATGCCGAATTGGAGCTGATGTACCGCTACATGCCGCTGGGCGATGGCAACGTGAACGGCACCTCGGCCAAGCTGGGCGGCTATGGCCAGATGTTCGCGCCGATGGCCAATGTCTATTGGACGGCGCCGGTGGACTTTCCGGTCAAGCCCTATGTCGGCGCCGGCCTGGGCTATGCCTGGAACGAGATCGGCATCAACAGCATCGGCACCACCAGCTTCCAGACCGTGCATGATGACAATTGGCGCTTCGCCTATAACCTGATGGCCGGTATCGTCATTCCGGCGAGCGAGCGCTCTCGCTTCACCATCGGCTATCGCTGGCTGCATGAGGATGTCGGCATCAATTGCGGCACCGGCGTCAGCTGCTCGGGCAACCTGAACAGCAGCAGCATCGACGTGGGTTACGTCATCAACCTCTGATCTGCGAAGCCGGTGAGCGATTTGTGTCGCTCACCGGCTTGATGCTCATCGGGCTGGAAGGGGTACGCCACATCAGGCAACATCGCGCGACAGGTCAACTGAAGGGAGCGCTCAACCATGTCATCCAGAACCCGCCTCGCCGCTGCTTTTATGATCCTCTCCCTTTCCGGCGCCCATGCCGAAACGGTCACCCACTATCCGGTCGAAGGCGTGCTGGCCAGCGGCGCCATTGTTGGCGGCGGCCCCGCTTTCAGCGGCGCGGTCATGGCGGGCAACACGCTCTATGTGTCGGGGATGACGGATTCCGATCCCAAGACCGGCGCCATCTCGCCCGACCCCAAGGCCGCGGCCACCATCGTCCTCTCCAAGATCAAGGGCCAGATCGAGCATGCGGGTCTGACCATGGACGATCTGGTCTGGGTTCAGATATTCGCCGCCGATTTGAAGGACTATGCCGCCTTCAACGAGGTCTATCGCACCTACTTCAAGCGCGAACTTCCCGCACGCGCCTTCCTGGGCGCGGCGAACCTGCTGGGCCAGGCGCATTTTGAGATCATGGGCGTGGCGATACGGCGGTGATGGCCGGGTTCAGACCACTTCCACGGTCGTGGCCGGCAGCCCCTTGGCAAAGTCGTGCAGGATGGTGACCAACTCTTCGGCATCCACCAGGGCTTTCGAGGGATCGGGAAAGCGAAACCGCCAGAAGCTGGCGATATGGGACAGCACGCCCATTTTCTCGCCGATCTCCAGGAACAGGCCGGGCGCATTCAGGAGGAATTTGCGGAATTGCTGCGGGTCGCGGCCGGTCAGAAGGCCGGTATAGGCATCGTCATAGATCTGAAGCAGCTTTTTCACCGCGGTGTTATTGTCCTTGGCGCCCTTCAATATCTTCTGCCGCACGCTTTTCAGATAGGTCTTCTGTTCCGCATCGATGGCCCCTATGGGCTGAATATGCTTCAGATGCACCAGACAGGCCACGAGATGCGGCCACACCTCCGACAGGCACCATTTGTAATAGATGAAGCCGCGCCAGCTGAACACGCCTTCCCTGAACTCGGCATGGCCCAGGCTGAGCGTCAGCCGCAGAGGCTCCAGTTTCTCGTCCACCTCGTTCGACAGCAGGGCTGAAACCATCTTGCTGGTCGCGTTTTCACTGCCGCCGGCAAGATCGGTCAGCCGGTCCAGCTCGCCGGCGGTGTAATCGAACATCCGCTTCTGGTCGTTCTGCGAGATGGCAAAGTAGCGGGGATCGGGTGTGACCCCGTTGGAGCGGAGCTTTTCCCGCAGCAAAAACGGGTCCAGCGACGGAATCTCGTCCAGCAATTTCAGGATGCACATGTCGCGGTCGATATCATACCTGCCGTAATACTGGCCGGCGTCGCGCAGGGCCTCAAGATAGTTGTTCTGCCCGATCAGCAGCGACCGCCCGCCCGCCCTGAGATCCTTCTTGTCGAAGGGCACGATGACCTTGGTGCAGACATTCTTTCCGCGCGGCATCAGATCGGCCTCGCTGGCGCGTATCCGGTGCTTGACGATGATGGAGCTGTTCAGCGCGGGCGAGGAAAAGAGCTGCGCGGCCGGGTCGATCTCGTCCTTCATCTTTTCGGCGGTGATGGCCTGGAGGTTCAGGACCCGGCTGGTGGACGCCCCCTTTAGGGCGGTTAGGGAACGGAATATGCGGGCTGACATGAGCTTTTGGGGGCCGGCTGCGAAATCCAGACGAGGCTAACCGCGCAAACTTAATGAACGGAGAATGCGGCCTGGTCATGATTGCTTAACCCGATGGTACGGCGGGACGCAGAAGCAGCCATAACATCCGCGAAAAGCTAGAACTCGATCAGCTTTTTAGCGGCCAGCTTCTGCACCACATCCTTATTGATGCCCTTCACAGCCTTCAGCTCATCGACGCTTGTGAAAACGTGCGCGGTCCGCCGGTCAACGATGTCCTTGGCCACGGAGCCGGGAATCTGCAGGGTCATGATCAGCTGTTCGGGCGGCGATGCATTGATATTCACGATGGTGATGTTCTTGACCAGATAGGAAAGCACCTGATCAAGCTGCTCGTCGGTCCCCTGCGCGCCGCGATCGAGCATGTCCTGCATCGTCTGCTCCCAGCGCAGATAGGGCCGCGCCGCGGTCAGGAACTGCGCCGAGGAATGGCAGGCGGTGCAGACCGCGGCCACGGCCTTGGCATCTGCCGGATCGGGGTCCAGGTCTGACGCTTTGGTGAGGGCCTCCATATCCCCGGGCGCCGCCAGTGCGGGGCCAATCACGCAGGACAATAGAGCCGCGACGGCAAAAATCCGAAACCTGTTATGCATTGATCTTAAACCTCAAACACGTGTGGAGGCGCCATAGTCCCCGAACAGCAGGGAGATATTGATGCGCTTGTTGGCGTAGCCCGTGGTGAATTCACAATCGTCGGTCTTGTGGATCAGGCTGGATTTGAAAATCACCGCCCGGTTGGCGCGGTGCGGGATCTTGGTGACCACCGCCCGCCGCGAGGCAATATAGGCCTGCATCTGCGTCTCGCTGCCATTGAGCTGGCGCATCAGGGGCTCGGTATCGATGGTGGCGTTCCACACCGCCATGCCGCCGCTCTGCGGATCGAGATTGGCCTCATCCGGGGTGATGTAGAAATTGACATTGACCGCCGCCAGATCGGCATGGGTGTTGGTGCCGCGCGACAGCTCGCTGTCATATTTGAACGCGCCCAGATATTTGAAGCGGTGCGGCCCGACGATTCGGGGCCAACGCTCAAGAATTTCCTCGGCCAATTGCGCCAGCAGCGGACAGGCAAAGCCGTCGGCCGGGATCGCGCCGATATAGCCCGCCTCGTAAATGCGATGCCACACGGTGGAGTCCAGGCAATAGCCGCGCAGCTTCTCCAGCGCCTCCGGCGTGAGAAAATCGTCCAGGATGACGCATTGGGGTGAAGCCTGTCGCCACTTCTCGATGATGGCCTCTTCCGTATGGGCCGGATTGATCACGGGGCCGGCAATGCGCGCGCCATCGCCGACGTGAAAGCTTTCCGTCACGCCCAGGGTCGATAAGTGATCGCGCTGCTCCTGATCGTGCCTGGTTTTGTGCAGCGGGGCGTTGGCATTGTCGCGCGGGGCCTCGGAAACGATACGGGCGCGGGTCATGAAGTGCTCGAACCCCTCCCCGATCGCGCCGCGTTCGGAGAGCAGATAGCCCAACCGCAAATGGGCATCGGCATGGGCCGGATCGCGCTCCAGTGCCGCCTCGAAGGAGGCCACCGACCGTTTGGTATCGCCCAGCACGGCATAGGCGCTGCCGAGCTGGAAATAAAGATCGGCGCTGTCGCCACAGGTCCGCTTCAGCCCCTGCAGCAAATCTATCGCCACCTGGGGCGCGCCAATCCCGACCAATATCTCGATCAGGTCCAGCGGCGCCTGGGATTGCCCCAGCAGCGCGGACCGCATCTGCGGCGGCATATAGGCGAGCCGGCTGCGGGCCAGCGCCAGCGCTTCCTGGATGGTGCGCGCCGCCTCGTTATCGCCGGCACGCTCCAGCAGGGCGGCGCAGGCGAGCCACTCGTCCAGCCGCGCTTTGCCCGCCGGCAAAAGGGCGGCAAGGCGGGGCAGTGTCTGGTCTGTCTGAACCTGTTCCACGGCGGCCATCCGGGTACCCGATCGAACCTTAAACCAAACGGCGGCGTCCCGTTAATCGGGACGCCGCCGCGAGTTTTGGGCAGTAATCCGCCGCGAAAGACAGCGGCCTAGTTCGCCGCCGTCCGCTTCTTGACGGCTGCCGGCTGACCGTTGGCGAACTGGTCGACCACCCGGATCACATGGCCCTTGTCGTCGAACTGGACGTCCAGGACCTTCTCGCTGTGAATCAGATGGCCCCACTCGTCCTTCAGCTTGCCGACGACCTTGTGAGTCTTCACATCGACCACGTCGCCGGAAGACAGATAGGCGCGCTTGCCGTCCAGCCCCATGGTGATCCAGTCGGCCGAATGATCCAGCTTCAGCGCCTTGCTCATGTTCAGCTTCCAGTTGTCGTTGCCTTCATTATCGAACACCAGAAGCTGGGTATTGATGGCATCGCCGATCCAGAGTTCGCTTTCGTCCGGGGTCAGACCGATGGCGTGCATCGGCGCGCCATGGCCGAAGAACACCTGGTTCGGGTCGGCCCACTTGGCCTTCCACATTTCGCCCGGCACTTCCACGCGCTTGATCACCTTGCCGGACTTCACGTCGGCGATTTCAAAGCCGAGCAGGTTGTTCAGGTTGGCATAGATGCGACTGGCATCCCAGTTGATCACCAGCGGCCTGACATGGTCGCTGAAGGTGATGGTCTTGGTCGGCTTCATGGTTTCCATGGACGCCACCGTGACGGTCACGCCATTGGGCGCGGCGATGATGGTCTTGCCGTCCGGCGACATCACCATGTTGTGGTTGTTGGGGCTCGCCGGCGTGGGGATGATGCCCTTCAGATCGCCGGTCTTGGCGTCGATCACGCGATGATAGTTCTGCAGGTTCGAGCCCACATCCAGGGTCAGGCCGTCGGGCGTCACCGCGCCACGCTCGCAGCAGGTGTTGATCGGATCGTAGGTCTTGCTCCAAACGATCTTGTCGGTCGCCAGGTCCAGCGCGATCAGATGCCCGCGAGTCGAGATATAGGCGTAATTGGTCGCGGGCGAGATCATCATCGCTGAAACCTCTTCCGGCTTCATCGAGGCCGGCAGGTTCTGCAGCGGAATGCGCTTGACGAAGGAATAGTTGGTGGCGGGATCCAGAACGATGATGCCTTCGCCGTTATAGCGCGTGGAATCGTGGTCGTCGGATTCCCCGCCTGGCGTTGCGAGATAGATCAGCTCCTGCCCCTTGCGCACAAAGTGCGGCATCTGGCTGACTTCATAGGTCTTGGGATCGTAGGGCTTGCCGCGATAGGGGCGGTCGGGGGTATTCTTCACCACCGACGCATCGAGGCAGTTCTTTTCGTCATCCAGCACGCCGGCGCAGGGCTTGCCGTCCGCGCCCACAAGGCCCGTGGCTTTGCCTTGTCCTTGCGCGCCGCCCACGAACGCCGCCAGCGCCACCGTCGAAGCGGCGGCAAACAGAATCTTCCGGTTCATCGCATCCCTCCCAGGACCATATCTTATATGTGTACTTTATACCGATCCGCCGCCGGCCCAAAGCACCGGAGGCGTCAAATCTCTGTCCAAAAATGAACCTCTCGCGGCGGCTGCCGCGAGAGATCCATTCCTGAAACTAGTAGTTGAAGCGCACGCCGCCCCGGATCACGCGGCCCAGAATGTCGTAGACGGCGGGATTGCCGTCGTCCGGCTTGGGCACATTGGTTGTGTTGTCGATAGCGCCGTAAACTTCGATATTGTCGGTCCAGCGATAGCCCAGCCGCAGGTCGAGATAGGCGACCGGGTTGACCTTGTTGGTGTCCAGCAGATTGCCGTTGCCCGCGCCCAGGGTAAGCACGCCCGTCGGCGACAGCGACGTCCGAGTGACATTGGGCGGCAGGCCCTGAACACCGTTCGTCAGAACCGCACCGCCCCAGAAGCGGGTCTGGACGGTTCCAGACCAGGGACCCTGGGAATAGGTCACCGACGCCGTGGCATGCGTCTTGGGCAGGCCGCTCGCGGCATAGGAGATCGGGCTGCCCAGCGCACCGGCGGAGTCGTAGGTGATGCCGACGGCGTTCTGGGTCAGCTCGTTGGTGTAGTTGCCGACAAAGGCCCAGGCCAGATTGCCTTCAAAGAAGTCCATCACATAGTTGGCCTGCAGATCCAGGCCCGACGTCTTGATGCTGGCCGCGTTCGCCGGGATCTGGTTGACCTGATAGGGCTTCAGACCGCCATTCTGCGTGGGGCTGAAGAGCAGGAACTGGCAATAGACCTGCTCACCCTGCAAGCAGCGGGTCATGATGGTCTGGATGTCCGTGGTGAAGATGCCGCTGTGGATGTTGATCGTGTACCAGTCCAGCGAAATATTCAGGCCGGGAACGAACTGGGGCGTCAGCACCACGCCGATGGAGGTGGTGACCGCCTTTTCCGGCTGCAGCGCGGGATTGCCGCCTTGCGCGCCCAGCACCTGATAGCTGGGTGAGCCAACCGGATACTGCACCTGGGCAATGCCGACGACACCCGGCGAGAACAGATCCGAAATCAGCGGCGCGCGGATGTCCAGCGACCAGGTGCCGCGCAGCTTGATATTGTCGTCGATCTGGCTGGTGAGGCCCAGCTTCCAGGTCTCGACCACGCCGCTGGTCGAATAGTTGGTGATACGGCCCGCGGCGTTCAGGCTGAGATCCTGGACGATGTTGTTCTTCAGGATCGGCGCATCGATTTCCAGGAAGCCTTCCTCGACGCTGTACTGACCGGAATAGGGCCTGAAGTTGCCAGCTGCGTAGGGGCTGGTGAGATTGATCGCCTGGATCTGCGACTGGCTTGCCTGTTCGTGGCGGTATTCACCGCCGAACGCCACGGCGACCTTGCCGGCCGGCAGTTCCCAGGGCAGCGTGCCCTGCATGGTCGCCGAAAACACATCCTGGTTCAGAAGGACCAGTTCGGTGTTCAGGATGCCGGAGCTCGGATCCTTGCCCGGATTGACGTAAAGAATGGCCCCGTCAGACGCCGTGTTGTTGCCGAAGATATTCAGCGGCACGCAGCCGGCGGCACTCTGGTCTCCCAGAAGAAGCGCGCGGCACTGGATGCTGCCGATCGGCAGGCCGCTCCCGCCCCGATTGGCCGCCGTCACCTTGACCGCGTCGATCGCGTAATTGTAGCGCGGGGTGAAGGAGTCCTGCGCCGCGGTCTGGCGCTCACGCATCTGGCTGTGCTGGGCATAGGCTTCCCACGACCAGTCGCCGCCCAAAGTGCCTTCCAGGGTGAAGACACCGCGCGTCAGGGTGCGGTTCAGCTTGAGGCAGGGCACGCCGACGGTATTGCAGACCGCCGTCAGATCCATCGGCTTGGACAGATCCAGATTGTTGGTGTTGATGGTGCCGATGGTGAGGGTCTGGGTCGGCTGGGCCGCCGTGCCGCTCACGCCCGTGGCCGCATTATAGCCGTTGGACAGGGTGCCGAACTGGGTGGCGACGCTGGCCGGCAGGAAGGCGTTGTCCGCATAGATGGTGTTGGTCGAGGTGCGCGTGCCGCCCGTGCTCTGCTCGGCGAGCGAACCATAGTTCAGCTGGATCGAAGCCTTTATGTCCGACGTCAGGTTGTAGCTCGCATACCCGAACAGGGTGGTCGTGTGATAGGGCACGGCCAGCAGGATGGTATTGCCCGGGACATTCTTGGCGCTGTTGGAGCATCCGTTATAGCAGACGTTCGGATGGGTGCCGTCCACGGTGCCGAAATTGAACGGCGCCGCCACGCCGTTGTTGAGGAACTGGGTTCCAATCAGCGAATTGGCGGTGATGGAGCTGCCGGCGCCGCCGGCGGTGTTGCCGCGGATCAGGCCGCCTTGCGTGTATTGCGCCTGTCCGGTGTTGCGGACGTGAATATACCAGGGAAGGCCGTTCGACACCGTCGCCGCGGGATTCTGGACGATGGCGTTGCTGTCGTACCAGTCGGCCTGGTTGTTGAAGACCGGATCGTTGCTCCAGGTGTGATCGCCGCTCAGGATCAGGTGACCCCGGCCGCCCAGAATATCGGTGCCCACCGTGAGCTCCGCCTTGATCTGGCGATGGCGCACCGTGGTCGAGTCGCCGCCTTCAAAATCCGCCTTCAGGCCCGAGAAGCTCTTGTCCAGGATCAGGTTGACGACACCGGCCACGGCATCGGAGCCATAGGCCGCCGAGGCGCCGCCCGTCACCACGTCCACGCGCTTCACCAGCGCGGCGGGAATGGTGGAAAGGTCGACACCGCCGCCGAAGATGTTGGACGACACCACGCGCTGGCCGTCGAACAGAACCAGGGTGCGGGCGATGCCGAGGTTGCGCAGGTTGACGACGCTGAGGGATGCGTCGCCCTGGCTGAGGTCGGCGGAGAGACGGCTGTTGTTGGGCGTCTCGGACAGACCGACCGCCGGCAACTGGATGATCGAATCCATAATGTTCATGTGCGCGTCGCGTTCCAGCTGCTCGGCGCCGATCACCGTCACCGGCGTGGGCGCTTCATAACCCTGGATCGAAATGCGCGAGCCGGTCACCGTAACGGCTTCGACATTGGCCGCGGCTTCCTGCGCGGCTGCCGGCAGAATTCCCAGGAAAGAGACGGCGCCCATGGCCACGAGCGAGCTGCCAAGCATCAGAGTGCGAAGATTCACGAGGTTCCCCTTTGTTGTTCGTCTCGATGCCGGGCCCCTGTCCGCGAAATTGCGCCGGGACCGTCTCACATTTCGAGACGGTAAAATCACATGATGAGTGCGGTAAGGTATACGTGCACCCAGAAACATGAAAACAGAAAAATGACAGCGTTCCGGCACCCCACTCGCATAGTGAGAGGTGGCGGCAATGTGAAATTTCCACCTGGCTACCGCGACAAACGCCGCAAGTTCCGCAGCGCGATCAGGCTCACCAGCCCCATCGCGCAGAGACCGAGCAGCACGCTCGCGCCCCGAATGTGATGCATGAGCCACACATGCCCCGTTCCGTCCACCACGCTTGAATCGGCCACTCTGGCATCGGATGGCGTGAAGAACGGAACCTGCGGGGACAGGCCGATGCCCATATATAGAAGTATCGCCGCAAACCGCGCATGCAGCGCCCCGCCGCGCGGCTCCCTTCCCGGCATGCGCCGCAGGGCCGCCGCGAAAAATCCGCTCCGCGCTGCCGCGATCATTACCTGCGCTTGGCTTTCTTTTTCTTCGCCGGTTTCTTTGCGGACTTCTTGGCCTTGCCCTTTTTCGCGGTCTTTTTGGCGGGCGGCTTCTTATCGATCACCACCGTGCCGGCGACGGGATCGGTGACGCCAAGCCCGCCGCCCAGATCTTCCAAGGTGTCGCGGAAACTGTCCAGGATCCCGATCATGCTGGGACGCGCCACGACGATCTTGTCAAACGACGCCCACTCCGCCATCACGCAATAGGCGCGCTCGCCGGTCTTGACCATGACGAAGCGGCGCATACCAGGAAAGAACCGCTCCGCCATCTTGTGCGCGTCCAGGAATTCCTGCTCGCGCCCCGGCTTGACCTTGAAACGCACGATATTGAAAGCCGTCATCTGAAGCCTCCTTCGCTGTCACCCATGCCGCCCGCGCCTGAAATCTATACCCGCGCGCGAGAAGGGAAAAGTCATGAAGGCCCCTCCCGATGTCATGGCGGGCTTGACCCGGCCATCCATCTATCCGCTAGGTTCAGCCTGTCGCTGGGGGTCGTTATGCGAACACCGAAATTGCTGTCCGCCGGGCTGTTGGCCGCCGCGCTGGCCGCGCCGCCGGCCCTCTCTCAGCCCAGCGCCAAGCCGGTCCCGCTCACCCCGGCCATGAGCCGGACGCTGGACGGCATCTTCGCCGGCTTCAAATATCACCCGCTGGTGGGCCTGAGCGACATTCACGGCCTGGCGCAGGAGGAAGATCTTTACGCCGCCCTGTTGCGCGATCCGCGCTTTGCCCGCGATATCGGCAATGTGGTCGTCGAGTTCGGTGGCGCCTCGCAACAGGCGGTGGTGGACCGCTATGTCAACGGCGCGGACATTCCGTATGCGGAGTTACGCAAGGTCTGGAGCGAGGTGGTGGGCCTGATCCCCACCACCGTCTATCTGGGCCAGATCAACGTCTATGCCGTCGTCCGCGCGGTCAACAGCGCCCTGCCGCCCAACCGGCGCATCAAAATCTGGCTGGGCGAGCCCGAGATCGACTGGCCCAAAGTCACGACTTTCCAGCAATGGCATGACCTGGTGGGGCAGCGCGACACCCATCCCGCCGACCTGATCGTGCAGATCCTGGCGAAAAGGCAGAAGGCGCTGGTGATCTATGGCAACGGGCACCTGAACGATGCGCCGGACAATCTGCGCAGCATTGTGGAAAACAAATATCCAGGCGCCTTCTTCGTCGTCACGCCGTATAGCGGCTATCACGAAGCGGCCTGTGCCGTGAAGTTCGAGAAGGCGCTGGGCTGGGAGGTGCCGCATCTGGCGACGCCGGTGAAAGGCACGGCGCTGGAGGGGCGCATTCGCCAGCCCGGCTGCCACGCCACCGATCCCGCCGGCGTCACCGCCCGCACCGCCGCCGGGAAAAACAGGCTGCTTGATGATTTTCTGGAAACCAACTTCGCGCTGAACGGCAATGCCCTGCTCTATCTGGGCCCGAAGGAGAGTTTGCGCCGTTCGCCCGCCAGCCCGGACCTTTATCTGGACCGCGACTATCGCAGGGAGATGGACCGCCGCTATCGCCTGATGACCAAGACGCCGCTGGACATCAACACGGTGGAGCGCAATCCCGCCACCAACCAGCCTTATGAGCCGTAAAGCCCCCATCTTGACTTCACCCTCGCGGACAAGGGAGCGTAGCGCCCGGCCGGATCCGAAAAGCCGGTGTGGGGCGACAAAAGCGTGAAATTCCTCGCAGCAGCCATCGTGTTTGCGGCCACGTCACCGGCCGCGGCGCCGCCAGCGGAAGCGCCCGACCATTTCGTGCAGCGTTTCTACGACCTCTACACGCCCATGAGCGCTTCAGGTTGGGCGCGCGCCATCCGCTCCCAGGCGCTGTGGGACTTTCTGGACCCGGGCCTGGCCCGCATGCTGAAGGCCGATGCCGACGCCCAGGCGGGTTCGCCCAATGATATTGTCGGGCTGGATTTCGATCCGTTTCTTTCGGCCCAGGACCCCTGGCACAAATATGAAGCGGGCAAGGCCAGCAAGGCCGGCACGGGCTATACCGTGCGGGTCCATGGCGTGGCCAAAGGCAAGCGGCGTCCCGCGCCGTCCCTGGTGGTGGATGTGGCGCCGCGTGACGGCCATTGGGTGATCAGGGATTTCCACTATCCGGATGGCGACGATCTGGTGGCCGACCTGCGCCAGAACCAGAAAGACCGCGACCACGCCAAACCAAACCGGCGCGTCAAACGCTCGGATTTTCTGGGCGAAAACTGAAAAGCCGCCATGACCATCATCATTACCGCCTTTGAACACTCGCCCGATGGCGGCAAGGGGCTGGCCCGTGACACACGCGTGCGCTGGGCGCTGGAGGAAGCGGGCCTGCCCTACCAGGTACGCCCGGTTTCGTTCCGCGCCATGAAAGAGCCCGCGCATCTGGCGCTGCATCCCTTCGGACAGATTCCGACCTATGAGGAAGGCGATCTGGCCCTGTTCGAGACCGGCGCGATCGTCCTTCATATCGCCCAACGCCATGCGTGCCTGCTGCCGGACGACGCCAACGCCAGAGCGCGCGCGATCGCCTGGATGTTCGCCGCGGTCAACACGATCGAGCCGCCGATCCTGGAATTCGTGAACGCAAAACTGCTGGAAGCCGGCAAACCCTGGGCCGCGGAGCGCCTGCCGCTGGTCGCGGGGCGCATCCGCGACCGCTTGAAGCCGCTTTCCACACGCCTCGGGCATGCCGACTGGCTCGACGGCGCCTTCAGCGCGGGTGACCTGATGATGGTGTCGGTGCTGCTGAGGTTGAGAGCGTCGGGTATTCTGGACGAATTTCCCAACCTGGCCGCCTATGTCGCCCGCGGCGAAGCCCGGCCCGCCTACAAACGCGCCTTCGCCGCGCAACTGGCGTTCAATACGGGCAAGCCGGCCGCCTGATCCGCCTCCATCTCAAGGCCGGATTGCATAACGCCTACACTTGTCGTAGATTGCCATCGCTGAAACCGGGCGCGCCCGATGGCTGGCTTTCGATTTGTCCTGCTGGCGATTTTGATCGCGCCCACCCTGGCCTTGGCGCAAGCCTCGCGCGCGCCGGTCCCAGCCGCGCCAACTGAAGACGTCACCGTGAACGGGCTGCGCAACGTGCCTGATGCGGTCATCGACAAATTCATCGGCGCGATGACCTCCCCCGCCCGCGCCGGCAAGATCGCGCGCTGGAAAACCGGCGTCTGCCCCAAGACCACGGGCCTCGCGCCCAAATTCGCCGCCTACATCACCTGGCGGGTGCGCGACGTCGCCCGCCAGATCGGCGCGCCCATCGCAGCCGATGACGGCTGCAAACCCAACATCCACATCATCTTCATCGACCAGCCCCAGGCGCTGCTGGATGGCGTGCGCAAGAAATCGCCGGCCTATCTGGGCTATTACGACAACGAGACCCAGGCCGATGCGCTGGCCAAGGTCACCCGGCCCATCCAGTCCTGGTATGTCACCCAGACCGAGGATGTACACGGCGCGCTGCATTTCGACAGCCACGTCACGGGCGGCAACATGGTCGAGGTTGTCCTTCCGTGCATTTTTCCGCCCTGCACCGACTCCGACACGATCAAGCTTCCCAGCGCACAGGCCTACGCCACAACGGGCACGCGGCTGGGCGACGGCCTCAGCAGCGTCTTCTTTCACGTGCTGGTGGTGGCCGATCCGGCCAGGCTGAGCGACAACGCGGTTGGCGCCATGGCCGACTATATCGCCCTGCTGGCGCTGACCCAGATCGACAAGCCGGATGTCTGCGGCACCCTGCCCAGCATCCTGAACCTCCTTGCGCCGGATTGCGCGCAAAAACCTGGCGCAATGACCCAGGCAGACGCGGCCTTCCTGCGCGGTGTATACAAAATCACGCCCACCACGACCGTCGGCGGCCAGCGTGACGAGGTCGCCTATCAGATGCGCCGCGTCCTGGGTGGCGAGAAGAACTGATCCGCTTGTCCGATCCTGGTGCCCCCGCCCGATATTCGTGATAGTTTGCGTCTGCCGGGGGGCCACCATGAAATATCTTCCTCTGATCTTCGCGGGCCTGATGCGCAAAAAACTGCGCAGTCTGCTCACCCTGCTGTCGATCATGGTCGCTTTTCTGCTGTTCGGCCTGCTCCAGGGCGTGAACTCCGCCTTCAGCAACAGCGTGGCCGGCGCCCATCTCGACCGGCTGGTCGTGCAGGGCAAGATCAGCCTCACCGAGCAGTTGCCGCTCGCCTATCGTGACCGCATCGCGCACGTCCCCGGCGTGACCGGCGTCACCTTCGCCACCTGGTTCGGCGGCTATTATCAAGAGCCGAAGAACAACGTCTTCACCTATCCCGTCGAGGTGGCGACCTATTTCAAGGTGTTTCCGGACATCGAACTTCCGGCCAGCCAGCTGGCCGAGCTTAACCGCATCCGCATGGGCGCCGTCATTGGCCAGGCGCTGGCGAAGAAATATGGCTGGAAGATCGGCGACACCATCCCCGTCAAGTCGGCGATCTGGATCAAGAAGGACGGCAAGTCCGACTGGCAGTTCAAGGTCGTGGGAATCTTCCGTCAGCCCGGCGATGAGGGACAGGAACAGCGCGTTCTTTTCAGCAATGACTATTTCGACGAAGGCCGCATCATGGCGAGGGGTACGGTGGGCTGGTACAATGTGCGCATAGATGCACCGGCGCACGCCACGGCCGTTGCGCAGTCCATCGACCGGATCTTCGCCAACTCCGATCATGAAACCAAGACCGTCAGCGAAAAGGAATTCATGCAATCCTTCATTCGCCAGCTCGCCGATGTCAATTTCATCGTCAGCGCCATTATCGGCGCGGTTTTCTTCACCCTTCTTTTCCTGACCGGCAACACCATGATGCAGTCGGTGCGCGAGCGCATTCCCGAATTCGCCACCATGAAAGCCATCGGCTATTCCGGCGGCGCCATGCTTTCCATGGTGATCGCGGAAGGGCTGATCCTGGCGCTGATCGCCGCGATACTGGGGCTGGCGCTGTCGGCGGCCGCCTTTCCGGCCATGAAAGCGTTTCTGGGCGTGGCCGCGCTGCCTCCCGCCGTCATCGGGCTCGGCCTGTTCTACGCCGTCCTGCTCGCCCTGGTGACCGGACTGCTGCCCGGCATGCGCGTGGTGCGGCTCAATATCGTCCAGGGGCTGGCAAGGCGCTGAGCATGGTGAAACAGATCCTTGCCGTCTCCTTGATGAATTTGAAAACCCTGCACACCAGGGTCTGGAGTTCGCTGGTCATCATGGTGGGCGTCGCCGGCGTCGTGGGCGTCCTGGTATCGGTGCTTGCCATGGCAACCGGCCTTGTCGCCTCCATGGAGCATGCCGGCCGGCCCGATCGCGTTATCGTCTTGCGCGGCGGTTCGGACACCGAAACCTCGAGCCAGCTGACGCGCAGCGCGATAGCGACCATCCTCGATGCGCCCGGTATACGCCGCGGCAGCGCGGGCAAGGTTATCGGCTCCGCGGAATCCGTCACCGTCCTGGCGCGCCCCATGCGCAGCGGCGGCACCGATGCCAATGTCACCTTGCGGGGCGTGGGGCACCAGGCTCTGGCCCTGCGCCCGGAAATTCACCTGGTCGAGGGCCGCTGGTTCAAGCCCGGCCTGCATGAGCTGGTGGTCGGACGGGCGGCGCAAAAACAGTTTTCGGGCCTTCAGATCGGCGACCGGGTTTCCATGAGCGGCCAACCCTGGCCGGTGGTCGGCGTTTTCACCAGCGGCGGCGATACCCATGAATCCGAAGTGCTGACGGACGCCGAGACCGTGGTCATCGCGCTTCGCCGCAGCCTGTTTCAGAGCGTGACGGTGCTTCTGGAATCGCCGGGTGCCTTTGCCGCCTTCAAGCGGGCGCTGACCACCAATCCCCAACTGTCGGTCGAAGCGCGCCCGGAACCGGAATATTTCGCCAGAACCTCCAGCAGTCTCACCACCATCATGCACTTTGTCGCCTATGTGGTGGGAAGCATCATGGCCGTCGGCGCCATCTTTGGCGCGCTCAATACGATGTATTCCGCCGTCAGCGCGCGGTCCGTCGAGATCGCGACGTTGCGGGCGATCGGATTTGGCGGCCTGCCCGTCGTGATCTCGGTGCTGGTCGAAGCCTCGCTGCTGGCGCTGCTGGGCGGCATTTTCGGGGCTGCGCTGGCCTGGATATTCTTCGACGGCAATGGCGTCAGCGCGCTAGGCGGCGGCTTTACCCAGCTGGTTTTTCATCTCTCCGTCACGCCGGCCCTGATGATCCAGGGCATTGTCTGGGCTGTCCTGATCGGCTTTTTCGGAGGCCTGGTGCCGGCGCTGCGGGCCGCGCGTCTTCCCATCACCGATGCCTTGAGAAGCATCTGAGCCCGCCCCCTGTTGGACCTTAGGCCAAGGGGCCGGCGTATCGCTTTCGCGCTAAATATCGGGGGGCAAGGGGCGTCAAGGAAGGTTCGTCCCATGCGCAAACATATGTCTCTGGCCGCGATGGTCATGCTGGCGAGTTTCGGCAGCGCCTTGGTGATCGACACTTGCGCCCAGGCACAGCAGACGATCCAGGGCATGGAGCGCAAGTCCCAAAACCGCACCACCCGCACGCCGGAACCGGCCAAGCGGCATGGCTGCAACGCCAGCGGCCATGGCACGCGCAAGGACTGCGCCCACACCAGAAAACCACCCCGGGAAATAGACCAGGACCGCGTCGGCATGAACACAATCATGCCGCCGAAGCAGTTGTCCGGTGATCAGTAATTTGAAGTCGGGGCCGGCACGTATGCGCTGTACCAGGCGTCAGGCCCGACGATACCCTCCGCGTTGACCTTTTGACCCTTTCTGATCAGGTCTGCCCAGAACCGGTTGGTCTGGCAAACCTCGGGACCAAAGTTCAGCCCGGGTTCCGGCAGCGACATCGGCTTGCGGCACGTCACGGCGTCGGGATTGCCATGACCCTTGGGACGGGGGCTGGCAACCATGGGCCTGTCGATCACGGTCACGCCATCCGGCGCAAGATCCTTGCCATGGGCTGTCAGCTGCCACCATTCGTAATTGTAGCCGCAGCGCTTGGGACCGAACTGGGCGCTGCCCGGCAACTGCTGGGGCGCGCGGCAGACGATGGTGTTGGGATTACCCTCGCCGCTGGGCGTGTCCGGCATCACCGCGGCGCTGGCGATGTCTTCCGCCGGCGCCGCGAATGGCGCGGCAAAGGCGCTTGCGGACAACAACAGGCTGGCGAACAACGCTCCGGCTATGACGATGCGCATGGGCCGCGAACCCCTCAAGAGCGTGGCCAGCATACCATCGGACAGTCCGGCAAACAGCCCCGCGCCACAGCGCAACCGGCCGGCCCGTGCAGGCAGATGGATTTACCGATTGCAGCAGACGGCGAAAGCCGTAAGCGGCGGATCAACGAAACCGCGGAATCTTGGCGACGATCTCGGCGTGACCGGGCTCTGTCTCGTTCGCCCCTTGCAGGCTGGCTGCCGGCTTTTTCTGATTCAGCACCGGCCGCAGATTGGTGCGCAGCGCGATCCCTTTGACATAGGCAAAATAGACATCCGCAATATGCATCGCATCTTCGGCGACAGCATTGCTTGCCGCGCCATTTGCGAGGTCCGCCCCGGCTATGCGGGTCGAAGCCTCCAGACATCTCAACCGAATCTCAGTGTCACTCGGCGGCAACCGCCGAGGCTTGCGATTTGAAAACCAGCTCAATCCCCTGCCCTCACCTCACTGCCCCACGCGATACTTGCCCGAAACAGTAAACCTTAACAACCGATTTACCTTGTTTCCCGCACGGTTCCCGCACGAACTTATGGTTAATTCTTCACGCAGTTGCAGCAGAATCGGCATTCAAAACACATCCACCGCGAAGCCACAGCGAGCGAGTTTCCTAAGCCGCTCAATGGGCTCGGCCGATTCGCGTCAGCGAAGTCCGGTGTAGCCCAACGTCTGCGGATAATCCGGGGACTGCCGAAAATCATTTTCCTTATACCCCGGCGTCGTCCTGTCTGGTCCGCAACCGGATCGAAGGGCGACAGCTCTGGCAATGCAGATCTGGTCTCGCTCGTCCCTGTTCAGATCGGGTACGGATTCGGCTTGGCTCAGCTTGATACGGATGGCCGATTGGTCGGGGCGTATGAAGCCCGCAAGCCGCCTTGCCTCGTTCAACGGCTGAGCAACTTCGGGGCGAACGTCAGCGGGCATCGTTGAAGAAACAGCGGGCCACGGCGAAGAACACGAACAGAGCAGAGCGGCGGAAAAGAGCGTGATGGAGACAATATGGACGCGCATGAGGCCCTCCCATCTCACGGCGGCATCCTACGCCCGCCCGCGCTGTAGGACCATCGGATTTGCCTATTTCCGCGACTGGCTCTGCGGCGGGTCCTTGGTGAAATCCACGCCGAGGTCGTTGTGGTCCCAGTTGAACAGGAACAGCACCACGCCGTCATCCTGCTTGGTGAAGCCATAGGCCGGGTCGGTGGAAACGATCAGCTTGCCGGTCTTGGCGTCATAGACCGAGGCCGCGAATTTGGCCGAACCCTTGGCAAGATTCTGCGACCATAGCGACAAGGACGGCGACACCAGGCCCGGCGCCAGCGGCACCGGCAAAGACGGAATCCCGAACAGCACGCCTTTCTCGTAAGTTGAAAGCATGCCGGCCCGCGGCAGGATCACGGCATCGGCCTCGGCGCGGGTGGCAACCAGGCGCACGCCATGGCGCAGCAGCGCATCCTCGATCGCCGCCAAAGCATAAGCGTCATTTCTGTCGTCGCGGATAAGCATGCCGCTTCTGTCGATCCAGCCCGCAAGATTCGGTGGAACCTGCGCCGCCAACGCCGCCGCGGCGCGATCGGCGGCACCGGCGATCAAAAGCTCCGCCTTGGCGCTCTGCGCGGGACTGGTGTTGCGCGTGGTGGTGCAACCGGCCGTCGCCAAGGCGATAGCAGCCAGGCCGATAGCCAGTTTGGCAATCCTGGTGATCACGAAATCATGTTCCGCTGGGACCCTCGAAACGACAATGTGCGGAAGCCGCCCCGGTTCCCCCACTACCCGGTGCGGAACCTCGCCGGCGCCCGGTCGGTCAGCCGGCCCACACAGGCGCGATAGATCTCGTGATCGTAACGTACCGCGAATTCGGAATCGGGACTCCTGGTCATCCAATCCGGCCGGCACAAGGTCGAAGCCGCCATGGCGACACGCGCCCGCAGCTCGGTCTTCCCGGCGGCGGAATGCAGATCAAGATCGGCAATCGGCACCACGACCTGTTGGGACACCTGTTGGAAGTCCGCGCTAAAAGCCGATGGCACGGCGAGAAAGACGAGCAGTGCAGAAGCAATGAGCGGATGCGCCATGGAATGTCGTTCTGGATTTTGAACCTGCAAGTCTATCGCACCAAAACAGGCACAAAGCTCCAATGGGACCTTGGTCCAGGTAGCGCGAAAGGCGTTCCTGCGCCGCCGCCATCACGCCGGCCGTGACAAGTTCACTCGACCGCTCCTGTCCCGTGTGATACCCAATGTGCGATTTTGAACGGTACCATCCCTTTTTCCTGGCTTGCCGCATTTTTCGGGGGGTTCGGGGCATCATCACCGACACCACCCATAGGGCGCGATTTCGCGCGGATTACCATTGGGGGAAATCAGTTATGACAATTGCCATTGGCGCAGAGTCCGCGCTAGCGCGCGATCACCTGTCAGGCGCTTCTCGCACCAACGTCATCGACCGCTGGATTTACGTGTTCACGGCGGCGAGCTTTCTTGCCGTGGTTCTGGCGGGGTTTGTCCCGGACTCCTTGGCCAAGGTCGCGGCGATCAAAGCGGGCCAGCACCTGCCCTTCCCGCAGGTCTTGCACGTCCATGCCGTGCTGATGGGCAGCTTTCTGTTGCTGCTGCTGACCCAAACGGTTCTGGTGGCAACCGGCAGACGCGCCTGGCACATGCAGCTCGGCCTCGCGGCCATGGTTCTGACACCAGCGATCGTCTTCACCGGATTTGTCCTGGTCCCGACCATCTATCACCAGGCCTGGAACGCGACACAATCGGGACCGCTGGCATCCAGACAGCATTTCCAGAGCGCGATGCCCATTCTTGACGATGTTTTCCTGCTGCAGCTTCGGGGCGGAATTCTTTTCTCCATTCTGATGTGGATCGCCCTGCGCGCCAGGCGCCGGGATGCGGGGCTGCACAAGCGCCTGATCCTTCTGGCGGTCACGGCGGTGCTGGGCGCTGCGGTCAACCGCCTGGACTGGCTGCCGACAACCTTCCCGCGCGACACATATTCGCTGGACTTCTTCACCCTGCTTCCGGCGGCGCCCATGTTCATCTGGGAATTGGCGCGCAATCGCGGCGTGCACAAGGCCTGGCTGGTGTGGGCCGCCTTCTATGTGCCGCTCACCGTGGCGACCTACTGGCTTTGGGATACGCCGCTCTGGCACGCCACCGCCCGGCGCATCATGGGCGTTTGAACAGGCGGACCTTGGCATTGGACGAAGGTCCAATACCCGCCGCGAACAAAAGCCGGAAACCTCCACGCAATGCCATGCGTGAACGCATATGGCGCGCCGCTGGCGCCCTGTGCGTGAGGAGGATCGATGAAATTGGCGTTCGCCTTATGCGCAAGCCTGATGCTTGCCTCCACGTCCGGCTTTGCCGATCCGATGGAAGGCCCGCTGCCGCCCGGCAAACCGGCCGGCACGCGGGGGGCGCAATCTGAAGATTCGACGCTCTATATCCTGACCGGTGTGGCGATCTTGGGGCTCATCATCGGCATTGCCGCAAGCACCGGCTCTTCCGCACCCAATACGTCTGCGATTGCCGCGGCCCCCTGATCCGCGCCAAGCCTTGTCAATCAAGGCTTTCTGGCAGGTGGTTAAGCAAGCCGCGCCCTTAACGGGGCAGTAAGCGCGGGCAAGTAATCTCTCCGCATGGCGGTGAGCACCGACTATTCCACCCCGGTCATCGTGAACGGCTTCCAGTGCAAGAACTGCACGGATGTGGATTACGCCAAGAAGCACATAGATCCGGCGCACCCCAAATCGGGGCCTTACGGCATCGACGCCAAGAACGATCCGACGGTCACACAGCCGAATGCGGTGACATCCCTCACCGGCGCCACCAGACCCGCGCCCTCGCCCGGACTGGGCGCGCAGCTCGACATCTCCGCCTGACCGCGCGGATCGCGGCCAACGACCGTTCAGTGATACGTCACCGTCGAGCACCTGCTCGATGATGGTATCGTCGCCCTCCGTGATCCCGCTCAACCTGCGGAACCAGCTGTCGGCCGGGTCTTACAAGCCGCTGGGACGCAAGGCCTTTTTTTCGACCATTGGCCGCTTGCTGCCGGCGCGGTCACTGGCGGCATTTCCTTGCAGCAAATCAATATTGCGGCCGTGAACCATAGCCGATCTGGCACGTTTACAGTGCCTTCACGGGGGGGGCACGCATGGATGCAAAGCAAGACCAGTATCTGCGGCGAGCGAAGGAAGCAGAAGACCTGGCTGCCAGTACATCCGATCCCGGAATCAAAAAAAGCTGGCTCGAAATCGCCGAGGGCTATCGCGCCTTGGCGCGGACAGAACTGATCTCGCAAGACGTCAAGCGGCCCGCGAAGTAACGCGCGGGCCAGCCCGGTGATGCGCGGTCGCGAATAACAAATGTGCGAAGCGTCCCGTACCGAATGGTACGCGCTGTTTTTTGGGACTTAAATCATTCGCAATCGCTGCACGGCGACGCTCGGGCATGAGACGCAGCTCTGTCGACAGGCAACGAGGCTTCACCTTGATGGAGGTGATGGCATCGACAATGGCCACAACCATCGTGATCGCAGTGGCGACTGCTTTCCTGCTGAAGTTTCTCGGTTGGTATGAAGAATTGTCTGCGAAGATCGCCATGAACCGTCAGGCGCGGGAGACCTATGAACTCATGGCCTATGGCGGGACGTCCGGTTCCATAGGCAAGGACGGCACCAATAACGTCTATGGCCTCAGAGAGATGAACAAGGCGCCGGGTGGTCCGGCCGGCGCGCTCCGCAGCAATTATGCGCTGAGGCTTACAAGCAACAGGCTGACCCTGACGCCCGATACCATTGCGGCGATGACGATAAGCTGCAGCGCCAATGGCGTGCCCCTGCCAGACTGCCACCTCGGTGCGGGCCCCGGGGGCGGCCCCGGCGCCGCGCAATCGGTGCAAGGATGGCTGGGCCAGGATGTTCAGGTCACGGCCGGTCCGAACGCCATGGGCAAGACGGTCCAGGTCGCTTTCAACATCATCAACCCTTACGAAATTCAACGCGCGGCCAGCCCCTCGCTCTTTTCCGAAAACTATCACGCCATCTTCACGTTGAACCGCGGCGAGGACGACCCTTAGAAGTTGCGCGCAAGTTGACACAAGACCCGTGCAGTTCTGTACGAAGTTTTTCGCGTTGATCTCGCGCCGGCCTGCTTAGATGGGCCGTTTTAGAGCGAGCATATTTCCGATGAGATGTTATTTCATGAAGGGCGGCCATATCGCTGCCGTCGAACTGCTGTCGGGTACGACAGATCAGGACCGCATAGCCGAAGCCCGCGAACTGTTCACGATGAAGGGACTGCCCCGCGGTGCGGAAGGCTTTGAGGTGTGGGATCAGGCCCGCTTCGTCTATCGCTATCCGGAGAAAGAGGCGGGTAAACCCCCCGCCTCAGCGCAGCCCGAAGTAAAGACCGGCGGCGGCGCATAGCTGGATGAGGATCGCCGCCGCGATTTTTTTGATCCCCGTCAGAAGCGGAAAAACCTTTGGCAGATAAACCGCCAACGATATGAGGTAGATGATCGCGGCCATGCCGCCGACCACAAGAAGGTTGGGGCCTTCCGGGTCATGGAAAAGCGCAAGCATCACCCGCGAACATAGGGCGGCCGTAACCGCCAGAATCAACAAAGCGCGCTTTGTGAAATTCATGACGGGATCATAGCCTGGCGAAACCGCCGCGCGAACCGCTTAGTTTGACGGCCCACTTGCCCGCAACCGCTATGCGGGAACGCGCTGCGCCTCGCGGAAATTGGCCCGGTCGATGGTCGCGCCTTCGAAGTCCGGGGTCAGCGCGACCCCGCTTTTCAGCACCAGCGGCATCAGGTTGGCGCGGCCGAAATCGGCGTGGACCAGATTGGCGCCCCGGAAGGATGCCCCGCGCAGATCGGCATCCGTGAAAATGGCGCTGCGCAGATCGGCGCCGTCGAAATTGGCCGCCTGCAGCTCGCACCCCGAAAAATCGGCGCCCACGGCCCGGGTTTTCGCGCATCGTATGCCGGTCAGTTTCAGGTTGCGCATTGCGCCCGCCAGCAGCCGGATGTCCTCGCCTTCCAGGTTGGCGGCGGCGCCCTCGCGCCCATCGGTCTGTGCCCAGATCTGCGCGCTCTGCAGAATGGCGATCAGCTCCGGCAGGCGCGCCTTCAGTTCCGGCCCCGGCTCGGTGACGCAATTCTTGAGGCGGTCCGGGGGCACGCGCAGCTCCGACAGATTGACGCCAATCAGAACCGCGCCTTCGAAGGTGGCATTGCCCAGGGTCGTGCCGCCGAACGATGCGCCGTTCAGAATGGCGCCATCGAAACTGGCATCCTTCAGGTTCGCGTTGTTCAATTTTGCGCCCTTCAGGGAGCAATTCATGAAGCTGACGGTCGTGCTGTGGCTTTCGTCCTTTCCGCGCACGCTCCACTGGCTGTTCTTGCCCAGGATGGCGATGGTGGATTGACGGAAGTCCGCATGATCCATGTCCGCGCATTCGAAGCTGGCGCCATGAATGCGCACGCCGCGAAGATCGGCCTGCTTCAGGCTGGTATGGGCGAGATTGGCGCCGCAGAGGTCGGCGCAATACAGCACCGCCCGGTCCAGGTTCGCGCCTTCCAGATTCGCCTTTCCGAGATTGGCGCCCGACAGTTCGATTTCATCGAGCCGGCGCCGGCTGAGATTGATGCCGGGCACCTTGACGAACTTCAGATCGCCGCGCTTGCCATTGGGTTCGCGCCGGACATAGCGCTCATGCGCCTTTATCGCCGCGACAAATCCCGCCTCGGAACCGATGGCATTCTGTGCTGTTGCACCGACCATGGGTACTCTCGCCGACGTTTTCCGTCGATTGTGCAGGATAGTACCGGCTGCATAATTATCCGTTAAAACCGGGTATTCGCGCGGGATGGCGGAAGGCGGGACAGCACCCGGCGCGAAAAACATCGTGGCACGATACGTCTGACAAACAGTCATAACCTGCAGATCGCCATAGATCGCCGGACGTTTCGCAATGTAGGCAGCGGTCCCGTCAACGTATGACCGGGCTTGACCGGATCATCCATCCGGGCAACGTGGCTCGACGATGGACCGCTCCGCACAAGACCTCGCCGGCCTGCAGGGCACCTGGCAACAGGTCGGCTTCGAGGAAAATGGCGATGCCAATGCGCCGGATTCCTACGAAGGCGCCATGGGCGCGCTGACCACGATCGAGGGCAATCACTTTGCCGTTCACGCCAGGGACGGGCGGTTGCTGTTGGAGGGCACCTTCCGCCTCGACGCCTCAATGGCGCCCAAAGCGATAGACTGGATGGACGCGATCGGCCCCGATGCCGGCAAGCGTCTCGCCGCCATCTATCGCCTGGATGCAGACCACTTCGCCTTCGTTGCAGCCGATGCCGGCATGCCCCGGCCCCGCGCTTTTCGCACAGAACCGGGCCAGACCATGCGGGTGTTTATCCGCGAGAAACGCAATTAAGGGGCCACCTCAACGGTTGGGAAGGGGTGATGTCAGGCACCGTCCCCCCCTCCTCTTGTGGAAGTGGACGGCGGGGGTCAACCTGCGCCGCATGAAGAGTAAGGAGCGACGCCAAGCGTGAGCGGGTCCAGCAAGTCCGTGGCGGCAGCCGCCATATCGCTCGTGATCTTCGCTGGTCCCGTCTCAGGTGCGGACACGACCCGGCCCATCGGATCCGTGCCCCTTGAATCGGTAACGGTGAGCAACGACAGCATGGTGGGCATATGGAAACTCACCATGCCTCTGGGCTTCGATTTTTCATTCTTCCACAAGACCAAATGGAGCCCGACAGGAGACACTTTTTGCCAGATCGAGGAAATCCGGAAAAAGCTGACAATCCATTGTCTGGGATTTCACCTTGGCCAGGAAGACGTCAGCCATGGCAGCTTGAGCATCCGGGGCCGCGACCTCCGCATGGCCTGGGGATCGGCGCGGTTTTACGCCGCGATCAACGGCACGCAGCAGTCCGCCACGCAATTTGACGGAACATTTTCCGTGCAAGCCATGGGAATTTCAGATGATGCCCCGGACAAGGTGGCCGGGATAAAGCTTGCCTTGGCTCCAGATGCACCCGACAAGGGGGCAAAACTGCATTTGGTCGAGCTTGTCTTGGGCGACATGGCCAAAGGCGCACTGACCGTGCCGCTTGATGCAAAAGCCAAGGGTGTAAGAATTCTGAGTCCGGAGACATTGCGCCAATTGGGAGATGTTCAGTCCATCATTTATGTCGGCGAGAAAGGCAATGCCGACAGAGCCATTGGCAGCGTCTATGACATCGAGTTCGCCAATGGCCACCTGATCTGTGAGCTGCATCAAAACACCGACAACAAGCTGGACCAATTCGACTGTGGGTGAGCCAGCGGCGGGAGAGGTGTTGCAAGCAGACTCGTCATTCCATCGCCGCCGCTTCTGTCGCGATCGCGTCGATCCGCGCAAGGGAATGGCGAACATATTCAAAGGACTGCGCGTCTCGTTGCCTTGCGCAGGTGAATGTGCCTGAATCCTTTTCAAATCTGGCTTCGGGGGCCGGAGTGTCTGGGAAAACCGAAAGGGCCGGTTCAGGCCCTGAAGACAACGGCACAGGCATTGATTCCATAGCGCTGGCGATGGCCGGCGCCAGGCGCGCGGACGCGTGTGCCAAAGACCGGCAGGAGCCGGCCGCAGCCCATCTCCATCACCTGGCCATGAACCAGTCCCACCTGGCGCTGGCGAAAATCGCGGAAGCGGAGAAACAGGCACCCGACTGGTGGTGGCGCGCCTGAACTTCAAGGGAGGGTCATATGTTCAACACAAAAACGATTGTTGCCGTAATCAGCGCCCTGTTGACATTCCCCATCGCAGCCTATGCCGATTCCAAGGCCGAAATCGCCACCGCGGCCCAGCATGCGGGCCTGGCTGCCGCGGCGACCAGTCTCGCGCAAACCCACATGCATCTGCATCACGCCATGAATTGCCTGGTCGGGCCCCGGGACGCCGACTTCGATAAAAACAACATGAATCCTTGCGCCCAGCAGGGTAACGGCGCGTTCCCCGATGAGACCAACCCGGACATCAAGGTCAAACTTCAAAACGCCATGTCCGCGGCCGCGGATGGCATCGCCTCAAACGATGAGGCGACCGCCAAGAAGAACGCCGCCACGACCCAAAGCCTGCTTGAGGCAATCAAATAGCGAATTGCCGCGCAAACGACGCCGTGTTGCCAGCAAGTTTCCCGTCTGGCTCAATGACCCTCGCAGGGCGGCCTTAAGGCGCATCGATGCCGTTTGCGCCCAGAGGGCAACAAGGGAACAACAAGGGGGGCGACATGGCCGAGACGTTACGACCGGTAACAGCAGCAGACGCAGGCGCATGCGGCCGCATATGTTTCGATGCCTTTGCATCCATCAGCGACGCTCATAATTATCCGCGCGACTTTCCCTCCGCGGAAATCGCGGCCGGGCTTCTGAGTGGCCTGATCGCGCATCCCGGCTTCTACGGGGTCGTTGCCGAGCGGGACGGAAACGTCGTCGGCTTCAACTTTCTCGATGAACGTTCGGCGGTCGTTGGGATCGGTCCGGTTGCGGTTGATCCCATGGTGCAGAACCGGGGAATCGGCCGGGTGTTGATGCAGGATGTCATCACCCGCGGCCGTTCGCGCGGTGCGCCGGGCATAAGGCTGTTGCAAGCCACCTACCACAATCGGTCCTTGTCGCTTTACACCTCGCTCGGGTTTCATGCGCGCGAGCCTTTGTCTGTCTTGCAGGGCAAGCCTCTGAATCTCCGTTTCCCCGGATACGACGTGCGCCCCGCGACAGCGGCTGACTCTGCCGCCTGCGATGCGTTGTGCCGTGACGTGCATGGGTTCGATCGCGGCAGGGAACTGACCGACGCGATTGGCCAGGGCTCCGCGATGGTGGTCGAGCATCAGGGGCGGATCACCGGCTATACGACCGGCATTGCCTTTTTCGCCCATACCGTGTGCCGCACCAATGGCGATCTTCAGGCGCTGATAGGCGCGGCCACAGGATTTGGCGGTCCCGGCTTTCTGTTGCCGACCCGAAACCATGAGGTGTTCGCCTGGTGCCTGGCGAACGGACTGCGCGTCGTATGTCCCATGACGTTGATGACCATCGGCCTCTACAACGAACCGGCAGGCGCCTGGATGCCGAGCGTCCTCTATTGAGAGGGTGAGGAGCGGCGCGAAGCGTGAGCGAGCCCGGTGGGCTCGCGAAAGCGACGAACTGTCCATAGCGACAGCGTATGGACGGCTTAGGCGAGCGGCGGGAGAAACGCTGGCAGCATACCCCTCGGTCCATTGACCATATTCGCGCGCAGAGCCACTATGGAAAACGCTCAATCGGGGGGCCGGCGATGCGTAACGTGATGGCGATGCTGGCGATTATCGCGGCCATGAGTGTTTCCGCCCGTGTGCAAACCGCCAGTGCGCAAACTGTAAGTGCGCAAACCGTGCCTGAAATTACGCTCGCCCGCTTCGATTGCGGTACGGGCCAAGCGCCAACCGATGTGGGTTTAAGATTCACGGACACCTATGCGTACAGCGGTCTCAAAATCCAGATCGTCTACTCATGCTACCTGATCAGGCATGGAGACGATTACATGGTGTGGGACGCAGGCCAGTCGATGAGCGCCGGGGCGGTCGCACCCAAAGTCAGCCTGGTTGACCAGTTGGCGCAACTCAAGCTCACGCCGCAACAAATCAAATTCATAGCGATCAGTCACTATCACGGGGATCATATCGGACAGGTCGGCTCGTTTCCCAGCTCCACGCTTTTGATCGGCAAGCGCGACTGGGATGCGTTGACGAAAAATCCCGATCCTTCCGTAAATCCGGTGCCATTCGCACATTGGATCACCGGCGCCGGGAAACTGGAGACTGTCGCGCAAGACAAGGATGTGTTCGGCGACGGCACCATCGTGATGTTGAATATGCCGGGACACACACCGGGTCACCATAGCCTGCTCGTACGCCTGAAGAACAAGGGGCCGGTTCTATTGACCGGCGACCTTGCGCACTTCCGGGAAAACTATGACGGCGACGGCGTACCGAACTTCAATACCGACAGGACGGAGACGCTCTCCTCATTCGACCGCTTCAAGAAGATCGCCAAAAATCTGAAAGCGACCGTCATCATCCAGCACGATGCCCGCGATATCGCGAAATTGCCTCCGTTCCCGGCTGCCGCACATTAAGCGCCGGTCGCGATACCGTAATGTCCGCTCTTGGCCCAAAGCGGACATTGCGATGGCGAGAGTCATGGAATGTCGGGAGCAATCCAGGCTCGGGCCGCGGGGCGAGCCTGAAGACGCTCGCGGTAGGCAAGGAGTGCGGGAGTGTCGGGCCGGTCTATTGGCGTGAGCAGCCACCGCTGGAGCGAGAGCCCGAGCCCGATATCCGCCAGGGTAAACGTGTCCCCAGTGATGAAGGCGCATGTCATCAACAACCGCTGCTCCAGCCGGAGCATCATTGCGTTCCATTCCTCGATACTGCGCATAACATCGCTGCTGCTGGCAGCTGTGCGCCGCCGGACGAGCGCCATGAAAGCTGGACGCCAAGCTGCGTTCAGGTCCGCAGCCTGCCAGTCCATCCATTTTTCAACATCGGCGCGGGCGAAGGGTGAAACCGGCAACAAGTCGTGCCGATTCGCCCTCGCTGCCAGATAGCGACAGATGGTGTTGCTCTCCCAGATTGCGCCCTCTTCTGTCACGAGTACGGGCACAAGACCGTTGGGATTGAGGGCAAGAAATGAAGCGTCGGACGTGGGGCGCTCGGCGGCCCACTCATTCTCGTGAACGAAGTCGAGCTCGGCCTCAGCAGCCGTCCAAAGCACCTTGCGGACATTGATGGATGTGGTTCGGCCCAGGATTTTGATCATGAGATTTCATAGCATTAATGTCCGATCGCCGCTCTATTGCGGCAAGGCATAAGCCACATAAACGCCCCCCGGCGGCGTGGCGGGATCGCGCTGGCCGCCCGCGGCAATGACGACATACTGGCGGCCCTTGACGACATAGGTCGCCGGCGTGGCCGTGGCGGAATAAGGCAACAGCGTTTCCCAAAGCAGCTTGCCGGTCTTCATCTCAAAGGCGCGGAATTTCTTGTCGATCGTGGTGGCGCCGATGAACAAGACGCCGCCCGCCGTGATCACGGGGCCGCCGAAATTCTCCGAACCGGTATCCGGCATGCCCTGCGCCACCAGGTCGGGATATTGTCCGAAGGGAATCTTCCAGAGATATTCCCCGGTATCCAGGTTGATGGCGTTCAAGGTACCCCAGGGCGTCGACGTTGCCGGATAGCCTTGCGGATCCAGGAACGCATGATACCCGGTCGTGTCATATTGCGCGGGCGCGTCCGGCGCCGCCGGGGCGCCTTCGGCTTCGGCGTCGTTGTTCAGCAGGTATTGGATCAGCGCCTTTGACGCTGCCGCATCCAGGTTCGGGAAAGGCGGCATCCTGCCCCTGCCCGATTGCAGAACCCCGGCAATCTGCGCAGCGTCCAGACGCTTGCCGATATCGACAAGCGGGGGGATTAGGGGTGGCGCTCCCGCCCGGTCCTGACCATGACAGGCGCTGCATTGGCGCATATAGGTCGACCGGGCGCCCCCGCCAGCCGTGTTTTTGAAAAGAGATTCGGTCAGCCCGAAATCCGTCGCATTGATGTAGGCCACATGCGTTTTGGGATCGAAGCCGACCCCGCCCCACTCACCGCCGCCGTTCCAGCCAGGAAACATCAGGGTATCGATCCCGACCTTGTTGGGCGTGAACTGTCCCGTGTAATTGAATTTGCGGAACTGCTCGACCGCCCATTGATGCGCCTCCGGCGTCCTGTGCGTCATGTCGTCTTCCGTCAGCAGCTGCCGCGAAAGGGGCGCCGGCAAGGTCGGGAAAGGCTGGGTGGTGGCGGCAACCTCGCCAGGCACGTCACTGGCCGGGACCTTGCGATACTCGATGGGGAACAGCGGCTTGCCGGTCACGCGGTTGAACACAAACACGAAGCCCTGCTTGGAGGTCTGGACGATGGCCGGAACATCCTTGCCGCCCCGCCGCACGGTCACCAGGCTCGGTGGAGAGGGAAAATCACGGTCCCACAAATCGTGCCGCACGCCCTGGAAATGCCAGATCCTTTTTCCCGTCGCGGCATCGAGCGCGATCAGGGAATTGGCAAACAGGTTGTCGCCAATCCGGTCGGCGCCGTACCAGTCGGTCGCCGCAGAGCCGGTCGGCACATAGACAATGCCGCGCGCCTGGTCCAGCGCCATTCCGGTCCAGTTGTTTGCGGCGCCACTATGCAGCCATGCATCCTTCGGCCAGGTGTCGTAGCCGAACTCCCCCGGATGCGGGATGGTATGAAAGGTCCAGCGCAGCTTTCCGGTGCGCACGTCAAAGGCGCGGATGTCGCCAGGCGGCGCGGGCAAGGATTCCGGCGTGCCGCAGCCGACGATGAAGAGATCGCGGTAGACCACGCCGGGACTCGTTATGGTGACGGACAGGGTCTTGGGATCGCCGCGCAAATTCTCCTTTAGATCGATGCGGCCATCCTTGCCGAACGTGCGGATGATTTTTCCGCTTGTTCCATCGATGGCATAGATATAGTGCGAAGCGCCGGCCAGGATGCGCCGGTCGGCGCCATGCCGCCAATAGGACAGCCCCCTTTCCGCTCGCGAACCGATCTTTTCGGCGGGGAATTCCGTCTGGGGATCGAATGTCCATAGCGATGCGCCGGTCGCCGCATCCAGGGCGATCACCTTCTGCTTGGGCGTATAGGCGTAGAGCACGCCATCGATGATCAGGGGCGAGGTTTCCAGTCCGCCCATCTCCCCGGTATCGAAGCGCCACACCTCCTTCAGCCCGGACACATTGCCGGTATTGATCTGCGTCAGGCTCGAATAGTGCGTGTTGGCGGTGGACCCGTTATAGGCCGGCCAGTCAACTGACTGCCGCCCATCGCCCGCGATTGCCGGAGCGGTGATGAGGCCGGCGATGGCCGCGAACAGGCCAAGTGTTTTCAAGAAGGACTTAGCTGCGACGTCGGTCAATCTCGCCCCCTGCTGCTCGGATATGTGCCATGCCCGGTCATTTCATCTTGCCGCGGGAAAAACCTGGCGCAAAGGATCAGCGCCCGCCCGCAGGTCGACCATTTCGTGATATTCCCGCGCCCGGAGCGACATTAGGTCATGTCCGCTTTTGGCGCAAAGCGGACTTAACCGGCTTCGGATCGCGACAGCCACATTTGCAGAGCAGTGGATGCGCTTGGGGCTGCGGTCACCGCCCCCTCAATGGCTAGCGGCTGCATTTCATTGCTCGGTCAGCTTTAATGAGTGGCTGAGTTAGGTTAGGTCGAGGCGATTGCGCAGTGCGTGCGCGGCAATTGGGCGGTGCTGAACCCTTCATCGAACAAAGGACATTTTCATGCGCGTTTGTTTTGCCGCCGTGTTTCTCGCAGCATTCCCAGTATGTGCCATCGCCGCACCGGTCAGTCCCGGCGAGGCCGTGCAGCGTATCGGCGGCGGCGTGATGACCGTTGAAGGGATTGCTAGCATATCGACGCCAAGCACGGGAACCGTCACCTTTGTGGAAGTCAACGTCCCCGGAAACAGCGCAATCGTTCAAGGAGTGATCCTTGACGGCGACCGTGGCAAATTTCCGGACCTGATCAGCTATAACGGTAAGAAAGTGCAGATCACCGGTTCGACACAAACCTTCAAAGGCACAATGCGGATCATTCTGACTTCACCCGATCAGTTGAAGCTGGCTGAGCCAAAGCCCTAGAAGCATTCACAACCAGCGGCAAAGGCTCTCCACCATGGAATGTCCGCTTCTGGCGCAAAGCTGACAACTCTCAGCGGCCATTATGATATCCCCCGCTGCGGCTCACGCGCCTGCGCCGCGCGCAAGGCGAAGCAGCGGCGCATCAACCCCCGGCTTGCCGGCTGCGCGACAATTTCGTCCGCCGCGCCGTCTCCGAGGGCCGTTCGCCAAATCGCGCCAAATAATCCTTCGCAAAATGGCTGAGATTTCCGAAACCGCAGGCGAAGGCGGCGGCGGTAACCGTGACATCACCCTCCGATCCTTCAAGCAGTCTGCGGGCCTGGTGCAATCGAACCTGCTTCACAAATTCCATGGGCGACTGTCCGCGAGCCCGCTTGAAATGATGGAATATGCTGCGGGCAGGCAAGGACGTCGCCACGGAAAGCGCTTCAATGGTGATGGGTTCATTCCAGTGCGCCTCGATATAGTCTTCTACCAGCCGCACCTGCCAGCTTGCGACATCACGCGGCCTGGCATCGATGCGGCTGCTGTAATTGTTGGCATTGGCTCGCAAAAAGGACAAAATAAGCAGCTGCTCCAGCTCCGCAACCGCGACAGGCGAACCCAGCAGATCTTCGGAGCCCAGCTCTCTGACGCAGAATGCCAATCGTCGGCGCAGAACCTCCATTGCCGGCTTGTCGGCGCGTGTGGTGGATTCAAACTCGAGCGAACGGGCGGAAACAGCACCAATCAGGGCAGAGAGTTTGCTTTGAAGCGCCTCGGCTTCGATGCGCAGCACGATTTGCTCGAATTGGGGGCGGAAGTTGATCTCCAAATCCGACTCGGCGGGGACAACACATAGCTCATCCGCCGTCACTTGCCGTGCCTGACGGTCGATCCTGACGTCGGCACCCCCCTGGATGCTGAATTGCTGCCGGAAAAAACTGGCCCCCGGAAAACACACCTGCACCTTGGCGCCATAGCTGCAATAGGAGATGCCGATGCGGCGGGACTGCCAGTGATTGGCGCGGACAAAGAAATCGCTGTGCGAACCCCACAACGCAAATTTCCGGGCGCCAAATACGGCGCGAAGGGCGTGATCTGTCTGATCGACGTTCCCGGACCTGATGACCGGAAACGTGTCTAAAGGCCCGGCATTTGCCAGTTGTTGCACGACCGCTTTGCTCCGAATCGCCCCGCAGGTTGAGATAGGCTTGGTTAACAGGTTGTCACTGTCAAGATTGGCGGAAAGCCTGGGGATTGCACTACCCGATCATCCTTGCGCGCCCTGAGTAGCTCCCCTCGCGCAAATCAAGGCCTATGCCGCGCGTCGCGTATTGGAGCTGCTTAATGGATTTCACCCTCACTTACCGCCGCGGCTCATTTCCCATTAGAGAAACCCTTCCCTCTCTCGAAGCGGCGATTGAGCGGGCACGCCTCCTGTATGAGGGTGGGCAGGGTTACGGCTTCTGCGTGGAGGACGGCACACAGATCATCCTGTACGCCTCTGACCTGGCCGCACGATGGAAAAACGGCGCTACATCCGCGCAGCGGCAGGCGACTGACAGTCATGGCCGCTGACATTGTGGTGGGAAGCCGCGTTCCCGAGGTCAAGCTGGGATACCTCAAAGACGGCGAAATTCGCGGCGTCCTTGCGCGGGAAGTGTTTCAGCATCATCGCGCCGTCGTGATTGGCGTGCCGGGCGCATTCATACCGGTGTGCACCAGCCAGCACATCCCGGACTTTGTAAGGAGCGCCCGCAGGCTTCGTGCGTCGGGGTTCACCGAACTGGTCTGCATCGCCCCCAATGACCCCTTTACGCTGCAGGCATGGGCCCTGGCGGTCGATCCCCGCAAACGGCTGCGGTTTCTTTCCGACGGAAATCTGGATTTCACAGGCGCGCTCGGGCTGACCAGCACCAACCGCGCGCTGTTCCTGGGCTGGCGATCGGAGCGCTACATGATGATTATCGAAAACGGCATCATCACCCGCCTGCGCGTTGAGCCGGATATCCTCACCAGTTCCGGCACCGGCCCGGCTCAGACCTGGGAAGTGGAGATCGCCTAGCGTGCGCCGGAACTGGGCCAGGATAACCAGGAGCGGGCTTTTGGGCCTGTTCTTGTTCTTTGCGGTCGCCGGCTGGTGCGAGCATATTTACAGATGTTTTGTTGAACGCTCATGGGTGTACCTGATCGCCGGTGCGATCCTTAGCCCATTGGGAACCGTTCACGGCTGGGGAATCTGGTTTGGCTGGTGGCATTGAGCCCCGGCCTTGAGCGAAAGCCATCACCGTATCGAAGCGGCGTCGTCAGCCTGCGCCGTCCTCGGGAGTCTTGGCCTGTTCGGCCTTGCGGCGCGCGGTCTCCTCGGCGCGGCGTTCGGCCTTCTCGCGGTTCTTTGCGGCCTGAGCGCGCTCGCGCTGCCAACGGTCCTGCGAATAGTTCGGAGTTTTGGCCATGCTGTTCTATTCCTCCGGCGGGATTTCGCCGCGTCCGGCGGCGGGATCCAGCGCCCAGACCTCGCCGGCCTTCTCGGCGGGACGGTAGAACAGCACCGTGGCCGAGGCCTGCATGCCGTCGCCGCGGCAGAATTGGCGGAACGTCCGCTCGACGTCCGATTCCAGTTTGAGCGGAACCTCGCGCGCCACCGCCTCGCGGCTTTTGCGGATCGCCCGCATCACCGACCAGCGCCGCAATCCGCCGGGATGGGGCGCGAGCGCGGCGACGAGTTCTTCGACAATGGTCGGGCGCGGGGCGTGCCGGTCGTAGGCCATGAAAATTCCTTTGTGCGGCTGTAACGTGCGCGGGCGAGAAACGACGGCGCCAGACGCCGGTCTGCAAAGGCGATTGCGGCCGACCTTCGCGCACGGGCTATGCGCCTTTACACGCAGCAATACAAGTCGCGGAGGATCAATCGCTGCGGAACCGGCGGCCCGTGGTCGGCAAAATACCGGGAGAGACCCGGGGTAACTGCCGACGTCTGCCGGAAAATTTCATGCGTTATTTCCATCATGAAACGGTCGTTGCAGGCAGCGCTCCTCATTGCCGTTTTTGACCTTGCGACCTGCACGCGCTGATCCTTTGGCTCAGGCGTCAATGCCGGCAATACCGCAAGGATCGTGATGCCGAAGCCCAAGAGTTTCGCGAAAACGCCACAGATTACTAGGTGAATGGCAGCGCCGCCCCATCACCGCGCTTTCCTCGCCCGCGCCATGGCGCCCGCGAGCGCATCCAGGGCCTCGCGAAACCGGGCCAGGGTCGAGAAGCGGTAGCCGGGGTTGATCGCCGTCACCGCCGCGGCGACCGAGAAATTCTCACCACACACCCGCCGGCAGATCAGCCAGTCATTGGCGCCCATCGCCTGCTCCACCCGGCGCCAGAACTGCTTGGCCTCGCGCTGGTGATCTACAAAGGCGCCCGGCACCCCGCCGCTGGTTTTGACCAGGTCGAATGTGCTGCCGCCCGGCCAGCTTGCGGTGCAGAGCTGCCAGCCCAGGTCGAAGGCCCGCGCCGCGGCGAAGCGGTCGGCCTCCAGCCGCTGTTCCGCCTCCGCGCCTTCCCTGGTGGCGCAGCGCTCCTTGCAGCGCAGATGCCCCAGGCGGAATTCGCGCTCATAGACGGTGAGCTTCGACCAACCCTTGCGCGCGCCAGCCGCCTTGCCCAGCACACGGTCCTGGACATGGTCGGCGCCGATCACCGCCGGGCCGTCAACGGGCTCACCCGCGGGCACAGTCTCCCGCTTCTTCTTCGTCTTCATTCATACCTCTCCGCATATTTGCCCCGCCGCAGCAGCCGGTCGGCGCGGTCTTTCGCCTCCGCGATCTTGGCCGCATCGACCGGCGGGGCCGCCGCAAAGCCGTCGAAGCGCCGCTCGGCCAGAAAGCGCCAGGCATGTACCGGGCGATAATTCACGCGGGAGGCGCACAACTCGCGGAAGGCCGGCACGGTGCGTATGGCATTG
>Ga0268266_10001009_pt1 | contig 35417 bp, 31 predicted proteins | sample KBSS13metaG_FD_190356 | JGI IMG/M metagenome (GOLD analysis project Ga0268266, IMG submission 190356) | Switchgrass rhizosphere microbial communities from Kellogg Biological Station, Michigan, USA - KBS S1-3 metaG (SPAdes) (version 2) | ecosystem: Host-associated > Plants > Roots > Rhizosphere...
TTGGGCGGCAACATCTTTCCGGTGCGCGACCGGGTGCCCTCGATCGACCAGCTGAGGTTGAACCGCTTCTCGACGATGTAGCCGACGAACTGCCGCAGCACGTACTTGTACAGCGGATCGTCGAGTTTGCGCCGCAGGAAGATGACCCCGGAGTGACGCATCAGCGGGCCCATGAATCCGAATGACAGGTTGATGCCGGCGAAGGTGTGGACGGGTGGCAGCCGGTTCTCCTGCATCGCCACCGGCACGATCACACCGTCGAGGTAGGACCGGTGCGAGAACAGGAGCACTGCGGGATGGTGTTCCAAACCGCGACGCATTGCTTCGACTTCGGCGCGGTCGTAGTCGACGTTGGGGTCGAAGCCGCGGCTGAAGATGGCGCGGCCCAGCGATGGAATCAGGTCTACCGAGAACCGACTCCATCCAGTGGACAGTTCGTCGAGCATCTCACCGGCTTTGTCGACTGTCGCGCCGGGAATCTTTTCCAGACCCTCGCGAAACCGTGCCGATGCCAGCAGTTCGGGCTTGATCAGCCGTGGGGACTTGTACTCGGGGCCGAGCAGCCGCAGCTCGACGCGCTCGATCGCCAGGATCGCCCGGCGGATGACGAATCGCGCGAATTCCCTCGGGTTTTCAGCGACGGTGGTCTCATTCCATTGCTGACGCAACTCAGAGACCTTCGCGGGTTCACCGGCCACCACCCTGGCGCGCGACGGGTCCTTCCGCAGAATCCGCTTCTGCAGCATCTCCGGCGGTCGGTAGGTGTCGCGACCGGAAAGGAACGCGACGACCTTGGATCGGGTGGGCAGGCCACCGGGCACCCAGAACACGCGCACCGGCACGACCGATCGATCCTCGTCGGTGTCCAGCTCCTCGACCAGCGACGCCAGCGTTCCCGGCGGCGGGTCGTCGTCGGCCGGCAGCCGCAGCACGTCGACGTTGGAATCCGGGTGCTCGCGGCGTTGGCGTGCCAGCCAGTCGTTCAGCAGCGCTTCTTCGGCAGGCGATGACACCGAGGCGAGCACGAGCGCGTCGTCAGTCGCGGTGAACGCCGCGAACTCATCGGCGGAGATCTTCACGGCCGGCCCTTTGCGGCAGCCCTTTTCGTCGTTTTCTTAGCTGGTGTTTTCTTCACCGGCTTCTTCTCGGCGGCCTTGGCTGTCGCTTTCGCTGCCGACTTCGTCGCTGTCTTGGCCGGGGTCTTCTTGGCAGGCGCCTTCTTCGCCGCCGCCTTCTTGGCAGGCGCCTTCTTGCGCTTGTACAGCGCATGAGTCGGTACCTCGTCGTGCGGCCAGTCCTTCAACGTGTCCAGGTACAGCTGACGCACCTCGGCGATGCGCTCGGGAAGATTGTCGTGGGTCCAGTCGTCGACGGGGATCGGCGGGTAGACGACGACGTCGACGGTGCCGGGGTTGAACGTGCTCGAGTCGCGAGCGGCGATGACCTCGGCATTGCGGATCACGATCGGCACGACGGGTATGCCGGCCGACATCGCGATCCGAAACGGTCCCTTCTTGAACTGACCGACCTCGGTGGTGTCCAGCCGGGTGCCCTCAGGCGCGATCAGGATCGAAAGCCCTTTGCGCGCAAGCTCCTCGACCTTCTTCAGCCCCTCGACCGCCTTCTTCGGGTCGTCGCGGTCGATGAACGCCGCGTCCATGATCTTGCCCATGGTGCCGACGATCGGATCGTTCTCCAGCTCCTTCTTTCCGACCGACGTGAAGTTGTCGCTGACCAAGGTTCCCGCGATCATCGGGTCGGCCTGGTTACGGTGATTGAAGATGAAGACCGCGGGCCGCTTGGCCGTCAGATTCTCCTTGCCAAGGACATTGAGGCTGATGCCGGTGGCCGTGAGCAGTGTCCGGCCAAACGTCGAGGTGAAGAAGTTGACCCCGGTGCGCTTGTTGCGGGTCAGCAGACCCAGGCCAAGCGCGCCCGCGGCGATCGGCACCATCGATGCGATTCCCGCGGCGGTCCGCAGCTGCGAAACCGGATTGGCGCCACTGCGACTGGTGAACCGCAGCACGGGCCAGCCCCGCTTGGCGGCGACCGCGGCGAGCTTGCCCGCAGGGTTAGTCGGTCGTGGATTGCCGACGAGGTACATCAAGGCGACGTCCTCGTCACCATCGGCGTAGAAGTAGCTCTTCGCCAAGTCGACGCCGTTCTTGGCGGCGAATGCCTGTACCGCCCTTGCCTTTCCGGGCCCCCAGATGATCGGCGTGAGCACTTCGCCGGTCAGGCAGCCGTTCTCGTCGACCTCGAACTTGTTGCTCAACACGTTCTCGATGCCGAGGAATCGCGCGACCGGCTCCACCTGGACCGTCAACGCCGAAGAGCTGAGCACGACGGTGTGGCCGCGGGCCATGTGGGCGCGGACGAGCTCACGCATCTCCGGGTAGATGCGGCCGACGATCTTCTGCACGAAGAGCCGCTCGGCCAGCTCGTCGATGTCTGCCAACGAGTTTCCGCGCAACATGCGGGCGCCCTTGCCGATGAGATCCTCGAATTCGGAGCGTCCGAGTTGATGGTTGAGGCCGGCCTGCACCATGCCGATGAACTCGCCGACGGACATCTGCCGCCTGCGCAGCCGATCCTGGGTCATGACGACGCCGGTGAACCCGGCCACCAGAGTGCCGTCAAGATCGAAGAACGCGCCGACCTCGGGGCCCGGCGGACTGGCCTCGATCTCGGCGACCGACCCGGGCAGCCGCATGGATCGAGGATTGGGCTGACCGTTGGCCGAAGTCATTGCGCCGCACTTCCGTTGGGTGACACTGGGGTGGGTTCTGGAGTCTCGACGGTGAACGTCGCTGGTACGGCCCGACCGTCGCCGCCCAGCGCGAGCACCTCGTCGAAGCCGGCCACCAGGCAGCGGGCCCACAGGTCGGAGTCGTCGATCGATGCACGGTCGTAACGCGTGCTGATGGTGCAGTAGCCGGCGCGAGAGATCAGCACGACCATCATGGCGACACCGGGCAGCGGCCCAATGCCATACTGGCGCAACACCTTCGCGCCCGCGATGAAGGTGTCGCCCGCGTAGACCGGCACATTGCTGGCCTGGACGTCGGAGTTGACGATCGATCCCGCCATCGACTCGAGCACGGAATCAGGCATGAGGGTGAGCACCGGAGCGATGGCGCCGACCATGTCGATGGCCCGCTCCTCACGCTTGCGGGTCATCTGCGAGCGAATGTTCTTGATGCGCACTTCGGGGTCCTGCAGACCGATCGGGGCGGCGAGGTTGACGCCCGCAAACCGGTTGCCGCCGGCAGGATCTGCCTCGGAGCGCAGGTTGACCGGCACGGCCATCGGCAGCGCGTCGATCGGCACGCCCTTGGCTTGGTGGTACAGGCGCAGGGCGCCGCACAGGCCTGCCAGATAGGCGTCGTTGATGGAGCCACCGGCGGCCTTGGAGGCCCTGTGCAGCGCGCCGAACTCGATGTCGATGGCATCGCTGCGCGACGAGAGACTGCGACGCCGCAGCACTGGTGACGGCGGGGCGACGGGTCCGACGACGCGGGCGCCGGACATGGCGTATTCGACGACTCCGCCCATGTTGGATATCGGATCGCGGACGACCCTGCCGACAACGTGCGCGGCCCCGAACAGCACGCCGCGCACCCGGCCGGCGATGGTGCCGGGAAGCCGGTTAATGCCTTGGCGCATCAGGTCATTGGGCGAGAGATCCTGAGGGACCGGTAACGGCGGAGGCGCCTGCGGCGGTGGATCGCGTTCGAGGTCGTAGAGGTTGGCGAACATCTCGACACCGCCGACACCGTCGGTCACGGCGTGGCTGAGGTGTACCAACTGCGCGGCACGGCCGCCTTCGAGGCCCTCGACGAGGGTCGCGGTCCACAGCGGCCGGGAGATGTCGAGCGGCGACTGCGCTGCTATCTCGGCGAGGTCGAACACCTCGCGCATGGTGCCCGGCTCGGGGACCCGCATGCGGCGCACGTGGAAATCGAGATTGAAGTCCGGGTCGATCACCCACCGCGGCGCCACAGTGGGCAGCGTCGGCATGACGACCTTCTGCCGCAGCCGCAGTACCTTGCGCGAGGCGTGGTCGAACCTTGCCCGATACGTGGCCCAGTCCGGGGTGGTGTCGAGCAGTTCGATGGTCATGATGCCGGAGCGAGTGCGCGGGTGGGCTTCGCCGCGATGAAGTATCTGATCGAACGCGCTGAGTTCCTCCGGAAGTCCGTCCGCGTCGAGTTCCGGCATGTCGCTCATGCTCGTCGCTCCCCTCCTTAGCGCCTGAGTGCTGCCACTACGCTAGTCCGCCGCCCGGCGGCACGCTGTGCCTTTATAGCGGTTGCGAGACCAGGGTTCCCGGTGGCCGCGAGATACACTCACCGACGCTGCCCCCGTAGCTCAGCGGACAGAGCAGCCGCCTTCTAAGCGGTAGGTCGCAGGTTCAAGTCCTGCCGGGGGTGCCACGCTCACAGCCGCTCAGCCGAACACGCAGAAGGCGCGCCCCCGGACTGCCGGGCGCGCCTTCTGTGTCGCTGGGGCGATTAGCCCTTACTTCGTGCTGGTGCCGGTCTTCGATGTCGGGAGCTTCGGCAACGAAATCTTCGGCAACGAGATCTTGGGCACCTTGATCTTCGGTGCGCTGATCTTCGGCGTGGTGGCCTTCGGTGTCGTAACGGTGGTCGTCGGACTCGCGACCTTGGCTGTGCTGACGGTGTTGGGTGTGACCGCGTCGCTCAGCGAGCCGAGAATGCCGCCCTTACCGTCGGTGCCGCCGAAGCCGACGCCGCCCTTACCCAGCAGGATGCCGCCGTCACCGCCAATGCCACCGTCACCACCGTCACCGGTCAGGACCGCGTGCCCGCCCTGCTCGCCAAATGTGTCGCCGCCATTGCCGAACACCACGCCGCTGTTGCCGCCGTTGCCGTCGAAGGAGTTACCGCCGCTGCCGACGAGCACAGCGCCGTTGCCGCCGTCACCCTCGAGGGACGAGCCGCCGTTGCCGGCCACCACGCCGGCATGGCCGCCGTCGCCGAAGAACGAGTCACCGCCATTGCCGAGCACCACGCCGCCACTGCCGCCATTGCCGCCGACCGCGTCGCCGCCCCTGCCGACCAGGCCGGCGTTACCGCCGTTGCTCCCACCGCCGGGGCCGCCCGCGCCGATTGTGCCGGTGCTGTCGCCACCATTGCCGAGCACCAGGCCGCCGTTGCCACCGCTACCGTCGACGGAATCACCGCCGTTGCCGAGCAGGCCCGCGCTTCCGCCTGTGCCCTCGTAGGTGCTGCCGCCATTTCCGAGCAGCAACCCGCCGTGGCCGCCGTTCCCACCGGTGGCTGCGCCGCCGTTGCCGATCAGCAGCCCGGCGTTGCCGCCGTTACCGTCGTCGGTGGTCGCGTCGGAGCCGTTGCCGACCAGCACATGCACCACCGACCCGAGCATGCTGCCCAGGCTGGTCAGCTGGACGCCGCCGGCCTCGGACGTGGCCGGTGCCGCGACGGGCGTCGACATGGCTGCCGTCAGCGCGGCGGCTCCACCACCGCTGGCCAGCACGCCGGCCGCCAGGTAGGTAGTGACCTGAAGCTTGCGGGAAGTCTTGGTTGTGCGCTTGCTGTGCGCGCCCATAACGGGGGTCCTTTCGTTGCCAAAGTGGGTCCATCCCCCCGCTCAGCTAACACTAGCTAGCTGAGCAAGCAACATTTTGCCACTACTTTGATCTTGGATAAAGCAAATTTTCAAACTCTCTTCCGATGGCGACGAAGCGACCCCCATAACACAAGAACCTTCATCACGAAGGATGGAAACACGGTGAACAAAATACCTAGTCAAAGCCATTCTCAGGGGGCTGGCAGTTGGTTCCCAGTGACGAAGTCCCATCAGCTGGGATTTGGAAGAGAGTGTCACATTTCGCCTCGCTGGCAATCACAGCAACGAACTCAAATTGACAACAGAGCAAAATATCAACGGCATCGCGGCAACATATCCTCACTGCTTTGCATTCATTCGGTGGCTTGCTGCAGACGCCGAACGACTCCGCCGGTATTGCCGAAACTTGTTGTAGCGCAGGCGAAGCCGATCGAAGACGCCTCTGGCCAATGCCGACTCTTGGACTCGGAGCCCGAACCGCTCGCCTGGCGCCTGCTCGACGCGATAGGTTGCTAGCGGAACCTTGGAGGGGGACGCCGGGCTTGAGTACATCTCGTACCAAAAGTGTGAGCAGGGTTGCGATGACCGCCGCCGCGCTCGGCGTCGCGACGACCGTGGCCGGCGTTGCTGGCACCCAGCCCGCCTCGATCTCGGCCCCGCTCGTCGACCTCGCGGCGCTGATCGTCGTAGGCAGCTCGACGCACCCCGACGGCAGCGGGAACGAAGACTTCTTCCATGGAATGTTCAATCAGCCGCCGTACAACACCGGCGACGACCTCGAGCACGTCAACTTCTTCACCGGACCGTTCGGCATCAATCAGGCCCTGCAAGCGCACTCCGACGAGACCAACGCGGTGCTGTCCTCGGGGTGGGGCGCCGCGAACACCAGCCTGCTTCTGATGGCGCTGCAGGCCAGCCACGACCCAGTCCTGTCTAAGACGGTCTTCATCCTCGACAACAACGTGTCCCGGCCGAACGGCGGCTTCGGCACCCGCTATCCGTGGTTTGCCCTCATCGGGGTCAACCCCATCCCGTCCCCGACCGACACGGACGCTCTCGGTCTGGTCGACGTCGGCTACGAGTACGACTACAACTCCAACGCTCCCGCCGACGTGCTCAACCCCGTCGCCGCCGTCAACTCGCTGGTCGCCTATCTCTACCGCCACCTCAACCAGAACGACCTGGACCTTCCGGTGAACCCCGACGGATCGCCCGCGGTCAGCTGCGGTAGCGCCAACACATGTGGCATCACCGACAACGGCACCGTCCTCGAATGTCCCGACGCGCAATGCGGCGCGATACCGGAAGGCGACCGGGTCGCCGCCTACGTCACGCAACGCGGGAAGACCACCTACGTCACCTACACCAGCAATGGCCTGCCGCTGACCAATCTGATTCGCCTTGTCCCGGTGGTCGGCAATGTCATCGCCGACGTCACCGAGCCGGTGCTGACCGCACTCGTGAATTCGGCCTACCCCAACGGCAATCCGATCCCAGCAGACCCGAGCAAGTATCAGCCGGCCACACCAGGCTCGTCGCTGCCCCAGCTCGCGTCGACGCTCCCGGCAGCCCTGCAACAGACGACCACCGAGTCGACGTTGAAGACGTCCGTGGCAACGGACCCGAAGCCGACCGACAAGAAGAAGCTCACCACCGTCGACGAGTCCAAACCGTTGACCAACGTGGTACGCGACAGCGAGAAGGCTGAGCCGTTGGGCAAGGCCGACCAGGACACTGCCTCCTCGGATCCTGTTGTGGCCGTGGACAAACCGGCCAAAGACGAGCCGAAGGATGCCACGCAGCCCAAGGACGACGAGAAGCCGAACACGGGTAAAGAGGCCGAAGCGGGATAGTCCTGAAGCTGGGGGCTGATTGCATCAAAAGGGTTGGTGCGGAACCTAACTCACCGAGGAAACTTCGACGCGACCTTGTCGGCGACGTCGGCGGCCGCGGTGATCGCATCCTGCTGCTGCGGCTTACACGCCTGAATGTCGAGGACCACGTTCGCGGCAACCTGCAGCACGCGCTGACATGACCGGACCTGGTCGCCGCTGGTCCTCGTGTACGGCAGCGCCAGCCGGTTGTCGGTTTTGGTGAGATCGCCACTTCGCCAGCCCGGCAATACCTGGCCGTTGAGTTGGATATTCAGCGTGTGATTGCTGCACTTCGACCATCGGTCGGTCGACTCGGTGAGGAATTGCCGTGCGCCATCGGCAGTTCGGTAGGACACGACCGATTGCACGACGAGGAAGTTCCAGTTGTCGGTGTCGGGCACCCGAACCAATTGTTGGCGCACCGACTTCCAGTGACTGGACTCGTAGATCGGCGCCTCGTTCACCTGCCAGACACCGAGGCAGTTGAGGTTGGGCAGCAGATTGCGATGATCGCCCATCTGCGACACCGGAGTATGCGGGATCATTCCGCTGGTGCCCATGATCGCGTTCAGTTCGTCGGCAGTCGCGAGCGACGCAGTGAGCGCGGAGTCAGGAACCAACTTCGGTTCCGACGCACCCGAAGCCGCCCCACCGCAACCGGCAAGGACCAAGCTGAGCGCGAGCGCCCCAAAGACAAAGTGTTTCACCGAATTACGCGTGCGTCCCCGCGTTGGCGCAAGCCTGTTGAACCTGTTCGGCTTGGGCGTTCATCTCGGTGGCCGTGCTGTTGAGGCTGTCGCCGGGGATTCGCAGCCCCATCTTGACGAGTAGCTTGCTCGCGCCGAGCGACCAAATCCGCATCGGGTTCGCGATCGACGGATCCAGGCCCGGCGTCTGCGCTGCCTGCATGGCCACGGCGGCGGACTGTCGCAGCGCGGTCCGACCGGTGACATTGCTGGTGTCGACGGCGGGGTCGGCGTAGTCGGATCCCTCGAAGCTGTCGGCGAAGTCGCCGTAGTAACTCGAAGAGGTATCCAGCACCTGGGCGAATGCGTCACAGGCCTGCAGCGCGGCGGGATCGGCGTTGTCCGACGTGGGCCCAGCGGCGACCTGAATCGGACCCGCACCCTGTCCGTCGACGGTGTAGTCGTCAGCGAAAGCGGTTGGGGCGAGCGTCAGTCCGATGCCCAACGCGAGAACGGACGCGGCAACGCTTCGTTCACGGGCGTGGAATGCCTTCAATGTTCTCCTCCAAGGTTGTCGGTCTCGCAGGGTCGCTGAGTTTGCGTTGACCCGCTGGCACGCGTTGCATCGGCCAGCCAAACCCACGTCGACGAGCCCCGTCCAGTCTCGAGGGCAATAAGCAACGCGACCTACGGTCAATCGCCAACGTGTCCAATTGGTGAACTACCGGCCAACGGCCGATATCTAGTTGCGGTCCATCGGCTTTCGTGCGCCTGTGAGGAGGATTACATCTGTCTGTGGTCTGGACAAGAGTGCATGTCACAAGACGCCGATTCGATGGGAACCGGGCGCGAACTGTTTGCGGTGTGTTCACCGTTTGGCAACCCCACCATTAGAGGCTCCCTCGCGACACATCCGTTACAGATCCGTTGTGTTCAGACCACGAGAGGCGCTATCCCAACCATGTTGAATCGCTTTGCCATGTTGGCATCCGTCTGCGTCGCGATACCGGTCGCGGCCGTCGCGCCCCTCGCGCAGGCCGACCCCCCTCCGCCGTCGGATCCGGCCGTGCCCGTGAACGCCACCAATCCGCTGCCGCCTGAGGGCGCAGTTCCGTCAGGTCCTCCCGGAGTGCTCGACACCCCGGACGGCTGGCACCTCGAGGTGGTCGGCAGCAATGAGACGCAGCTGCCCGTCGCCCCGTTGACCACCGCGATCTCGTCGCGCGAGTATCTGATCGCCGGCACCTTCGTCGGCAAGATCACCGGCGGCGGCAAGACGAAGCTGACCGGCGGCTCGATGGAGGCCGGCGAGCAGATCGGTTGCGGCATCATCTCCGACGAGACCGAGATCAACCCCGGCGCCAGCTTCACGCCGAGCATTAACCTGCCGTTCACCAAGGCGTCCGGCGCGTTTGGCATCAGCCTGCAGGGCAAGGTGTACCTGAAGCCCGGCACCGTCACCACCGTCGCGATCGACAAGAAGTCGTTCAAGGGCACGACGACCCGCATCACGATCACGGGCGTCCGGATCAAGACCGACCAGTGCGCCGGCCAGTCCTTCATCCGCTCGTACGCGACGCTGACGAGCTCGACCGACAACACCGACGACGTCATCACCTACCTCGGCGTCACCAAGGCCGTTTAACCCCAGTCGAACTCGAACGAAAGAAAATAATGGTGAATCGCTTTGCTGCACTGGCTGCCTGCTCGCTGATCCCGCTCGGGGCCGCGCCGATCGCTTCGGCGGACCCGGGCGACGACGGACCGCCACCGGACAACGGCGTGGTCGCGTCGGCCGAACCAGGTGTGGTGACGTCTCCCGACGGTTGGGTGCTGACCGTGGTCGCCAAGGACGAGACGCAGCTGCCCGTCGCACCGCTGACCACTGCGGTGTCGTCGCGCGAATACCTCGTCGGCGGCACGTTCACGGGAACGGTTACCGGCAGCGGTAAGACGAGCCTCAACGGTGGCACCCTCGAGGCCGGTTACCAGATCGGTTGCGGCATCGAACTCGGCCAGGTGCGTCTGATCGGCCAGGTCGGTATCGGTACCTCGGGCTCGTCGATCCCCGGTGCGAACCTTCTGCCCACCGGCTTGTCGTTCCCGATTTCGGGCACCATCGAGATCCACGCCAAGCCCGGCACCGTCTCAACCGTCACCGTCGACAAGAAGACGTTCAAGTCCGCGCCGGTCCGCGTCACGCTGAAGGACACTCACATCAAGGTCGACGGTTGCGTCGGGCAGTCCTTCCTGCGGTCCTACGCGACGCTGACGAGCTCGACCACCGACACCGACGACGTGGTGGCCTACTACGGCGTGACCAAAGCCGTCTGACGTCGGGCATGGATTCGAGCCGAAAGATATTGGCAGTCGCGAACATCGCGGCCGTCGGATTGATCACGGTCGGTGCGGCGGTCGCCTTCGCGGCGACCGCCGCTGCCGACCCTCCACTGCCACCGGATCCGGCACTGCCGGTGCCCGGCGCACCCGAGCCTCCGCCTCCCCCGGGCCCGCCCGTGCCGGTGTTGGGCGCGCCGCTGGGCCCGCAGGGGCTCGACGTCTTGGCGCAAAACGGACAGGACCAGAACCCGGCTGCGCTCGGTGCCCCGCCGGTTACCGGTCTCGACCAGACCACGGTGCTGGGCCAGAACGCGGTGCCGTCGGCGCCGGGTGCGGGTCCGGGCGTGGTCCCGAACCTGAACCCGTTCAACAACGCATACGGGCCGCAGCAGTGCATGCTGCCCTCGGCACCGGGCAAGTGCGAGCAGTTCGACGTCGCTCCCGGCGATGAGAACAACGACGTGACCCGTCGCGAGTGGCTGGGCCGCTACATCGACATGTATCGCGCAGGCATGCTCAAGGGCGGACTGCTGGGACAGGTGCCTCAGGAGCAACTCGGCGAGCCGCTGCCGGGTACCGCACCGCCGCCGGGGACCAACATCCCGCCGGGGCTGGTGCAGTTCCAGCCTGACCCGCCGCCACCGCCCGGCGCGCCACCGCTGGTGCCTCCGCCGCCCGGCTGAGTGATTTCGGCGCGCGTGCGCTCGCTCAGCGAGCGTCTTCGCGCCGAAATCGCAACCTCCATGTCCGTTTTCCGCCAGCGTCGGAGACCTTCACGTTCATAGCGTCGGTGCCATGCAAACCGACGTCATCTCCGAACCCCGCACGCTCGTCCTCTCGACACCTGTTGTCTGGTTCATGGCGCTGGCCGCCGCACTGGGCACCGCAAGCATCTATCCGCTGCAACCCGCCATCGCGGATGTCGCGGGCTCAATGCATGCTTCGGTGGCCACTGTCGGCATCGCGTTGGCGTGCGGACCGCTCGGCTACCTCATCGGCCTCGCCCTCCTCGTTCCGTTGGTCGACCGGTTCTCGCCAAGGCACGTGCTGTCAACGCAATTCGGTGCGTTGGCCATCGCACTCGGCGCCAACGCCGTCGTCGGCACACCGTGGCTTCTGGCACTCGTGGTTGGGGTGATCGGCGCCGGATCGTCGGTCGGGGCCCAATTGAGCTCGGTTGCAGGACGTTTCGCAAATCCGTTGCGACGGGCCACGGTTCTCGGCATCGTCACCGCGGGGATCTCGGCAGGCATCCTCCTAGGACGGATCGTCGGAGGCTGGCTGAATGAAGAAATCGGCTGGCGCGGAATGTTTCTCGTATTCGCCTCGGCATGCGCCATCGTTTCGGTCGCTGCGCGTTTCGTGCCGCCAGACGCAGCCGGCAGCGTCAACGCAGGATACCTCGCATCCCTTCGCAAGCTGCCCCGCCTGTATGTCGGTGTCGCAGCACTTCGGCTTGCCGCCTGCCGCGGGACCCTGTGGTTTTTCGCGTTCTGCGCGGTATGGGCGGGCCTTGCGGTCGCACTGTCGCAGCCGCCGTTTTCGTATTCTTCGGAGCGCATCGGCGTATACGCCTTCGCGGGACTGCTCGGCATCGTCGCGACCCGAGTATCAGGGGCCTGGACCGACAGGGTCGGCGCACGACGGGTGATACTCGTCGGACTCGTCATCGCATTGGCCGCCACCGTGACACTGGGCGTCTGCCTATCGAACGCAGCGGTCGCGCTGGCCTGCCTCGCCCTGTTCGACGCCGGCCTGTTCGCCGCCCAGGTCGCCAACCAGAGCACGGTGCTCGCGATCGATCCCACTGCACCCGCCCGGTTCAACAGCGCCTACATGCTCGTCTACTTCATCGGCGGCACGCTGGGCACCGCATTCGGCGCGGCGGCAGTCGGATGGTTCGGCTGGCCCGCCACCACGGCGGTCGCCGCCTGCGCCATCGCGCTGGCGATGACCATCACCGTCGCCGCTCGCCCGAAAAGCCGGTCATTAGGCTGAGGTCCGTGTCCGATCCAGTTCTGGTCCAGGTCGACGATCACGTCGCCGTCATCACGGTCAACGACCCCGAGCGCCGCAACGCCGTCACCGCCGAGATCTCGGCGGCCCTGCGCGCGGCGGTCGACGCCGCAGAAGCCAACCCCGACGTGCACGCCCTCATCGTCACCGGGGCAGGCAAGGCGTTCTGCGCCGGTGCCAACCTGACCGCGCTCGGCGCCGCAACCGAGGACGGTCTGCGCGTCATCTACGACGGCTTCCTCGCCGTGGCCAACTGCGCACTGCCGACGATCGCAGCGGTCAACGGCGCGGCCGTCGGTGCCGGATTGAACCTGGCGTTGGCCGCCGACGTTCGAATCGCTGGTCCCTCAGCGCTTTTCGATCCGCGGTTCCAAAAGCTCGGCATCCATCCCGGCGGCGGCGCCACCTGGATGCTGCAGCGCGCCGTCGGCCCGCAAGTCGCCCGCGCCTCACTGCTTTTCGGTATGCGCTTCGATGCCGAGGCCGCGGTGCGGTACGGATTGGCGCTCGAGGTCGCCGACGATCCCGTTGCGGCCGCACGCGAACTCGCCGCCGGACCGGCGGCCGCACCCCGCGACGTCGTCATCGCCACGAAGGCCTCCATGCGCGCGACGGCCAACCCCGGCTTCGTCGACACCGACCAACACCGAATCGCTGTCGACACCGAGTTGGGGCCGCAGGCCACCTCGATCACATCCCCTGAGTTCGCCAAGAGACTGGCTGCCGCGCAGCGAAAATGACCCAACCGTTAGAAAAGCCGCCTACGCTGCTATCGGGCCGGGTCACCAAAGGAGCGGGAAATGAAGAAGCTGGCAGCTGTGCTGTTCACAGCAATGGGGATGGCGGTTGTGCCGGTGGTCATCGCACCGGCGGCCGACGCGGACATCTGCGCGGGCGCACACGGACGCCATGTCGGGGTGGGCGGCTGCACGGACATCGCCGGTGACGTGGCGACCGGGGTGGCCATCGCGGCGGCCACCGATCCCTACATCCCCGGCGAGATACCGTGCTACACGGTCGAGGGCGTGCCCTATTACACGCCCCCTGGCGACCCCTGCTGATCAGAGATCAAGCAGCGCCAGTTCCGGCGCCTCGATGAGTTCGCGCAGCTCGCCGAGAAACGCCGCCACCGCTGCGCCGTCGACGATGCGATGGTCGAACGCACATGTCAGTGACATCGTCGGGCGCACAACGACTTCGCCCTCCACAGCGACGGGACGTGGTTTCAACGAGCCCATTCCGAGGATCGCCGCCTCCGGATAATTGATCACAGGAACGCCCTCGTCCAACCCGAGTGCGCCGAAGTTCGACACCGTGAACGTCGAGCCCTGCAACTCCGCCGGTTTCAGCGTGCCTGCCCGCGCGTCGCGGATGAGCCGCGCGACCGTCGTCGCCAACTCCCGCGTGGTCTTGTCCTGGGCATCGCTGACGACGGGCACCAGCAGTCCTCGCGGCGCTGCCACGCCGAACCCCAGGTGCACAGCGGAATGCAAATGGATCTGCGGACCATCGGTCGTGTCCACCCAGGTCGAATTCAGGTTGGGGTGATGCTGCAGCGCGATCGTCAGCAGTCGCAGACTCAACACGAACGGTGTGATCGGCGACGCGTCATCTGTGCTGTCGCGCAACCGGTCGCGCAGTCGGACCAGCCTCGAACAGTCGACCTGTACACCCGCGTGCGCGTCAGGTATCTGGCTGCGGGACAACGTCATCCGGTGTGCCATCTCGGCCTGTACGCCGCGGACCGCGACCATCTCAGGGGTCGGCGCAGATCTGCCTGCCGCGGCGAGCACATCCTCGCGCGTGATCACTCCATCCGGTCCGCTGCCGGGCACCGCCGAAAGGTCGACGTTCAGTTCGGCGGCCAGCTTGCGCACCGGCGGCTTGGCCCGTGGCCGCTCGCCGACGAATCCGCGCCTGCTGCTGTCCATCTCGTCATCGGCGCCATAGCCGACCAGTACCGGTTTGCGCTTCGGACTTCCGTCCTCCGGCGCCGCTGAAGCCGGTGCTTCGGTGGCGATGCGGACCAGCATCGTGCCGACGTTCAAGGTGTCACCTTCGGCCCCGCCGAGTTCGACGACCCTGCCGGCATACGGACTGGGAATCTCGACCTCGGCCTTGTTGGTCTCGACCGTGCACAGCGTCTGATTCAGTTCGACGTCGTCGCCGACCGCGATGCTCCAGCCGGTGATCGTCGCGTCTTCGAGACCTTCGCCCAAATCAGGAACAAGGAATTCCATGACTTCACTCATCGGGTGCCCATCGCCCGCTCGACACAGTCCAGCAGCCGATCCGGGCCCGGCAGCCACACCTTCTCCAACCGCGCCGGTGGATAAGGCGTGTCAAACCCGGTGGCGCGCAACACCGGTGCCTCCAGGTCGTAGAACAGCTCCTCCTGAATTCGGGCGGCCAACTCAGCGCCGAAGCCCAGAGTGCGCGGGCCTTCGTGCATCACGATCGCGCGGCCGGTCTTGCGCACCGAGTCGGCCACGGTGTCGAAGTCCAGCGGATTCAACGACCGCAGATCGATGACATCGAGGCTCCAACCGTGCTGTTCGGCAAGGTCGGCCGCGCTCAGCGCGGTGGCGACCAGCGGCCCGTACGTCACCACCGTGGCGTCGGATCCGACGCGACGCACCGCCGCACGTCCGATCGGCAATGCGGGCGTGTGGGTGTCGACGACCTCTCGAGTCCAGTACCGCCGTTTCGGCTCGAGGTAGATCACCGGGTCGCGGCTCACGATCGCTTGCCGCAGCAGCCAATACGCATCCGACGGCGTCGACGGCACCACGACCTTGAGTCCGGCGGTGTGCAGCCAGTAACTCTCGGTGGATTCCGAATGATGCTCCACCGCACCGATCCCGCCGAAAGACGGAATGCGGATGGTCACCGGCATGTCGACGTCACCGTGGGTGCGCATGCGGTACTTGGCCAGATGGCTGACCATCTGGTCGAACGCCGGCGCCGCGAACCCGTCGAACTGGATTTCGGGGACCGGCAGGAAACCACGGATCGCCAATCCGATCGCGATCCCGACGATGCCCGACTCTGCTAACGGAGTGTCGAAACATCGTTGCTCACCGAAGGTTTCGGTCAACCCTTCGGTCACACGGAACACCCCGCCGAGCGTGGCGACGTCTTCGCCGAACACCAGCACCCGGTCGTCGGCCGCCATCGCATCGTGCAGCGCGCGGTTGATCGCCTGCGCCATGGTCAGCGTCGGCGCGGCAGGCACCGTGGTCAGCATCGGTCCCCGCGGCTCCGGTACGTCGTCGCCGTGCATCGGGGGCCGCTCGATGATCTGAGTCATGTCAGGCCTCCTTCGCCAACTCGTCGCGCAGTTGCTCGCGTTGTCGAACCAGTTCCGGGGTGATGTCGTGATACACCGTGTCGAACATCTCGCCGACGTCGAAATCGTCTGCGCCGACGACTGATTCGCGAAGATCGGTGCGCACCCGCTTCGTCCTGGCCGCGACACGGTCCTCCAGCCGCTCCGTCCACACGCCGATGCCTTGCAGATAGGTGCGGTACCGGTCGATCGGATCCAGCGCAGCCCAGTGCGCGACTTCCACGTCGGAGCGGTAGCGCGTCGGGTCGTCCGATGTGGTGTGCGGGCCCATCCGATAAGTGATTGCTTCAATCAGTGTCGGGCCGCCACCGTCGCGGGCCCTCTGGGCGGCTTCTGCGACCACCGCGTAGCAGGCCAGCACGTCGTTGCCGTCGACGCGAATGCCCGGCATCCCGTACCCGATCGCCCTGTGCGCGATCGACGGCGCCGCCATCTGGTGACTGACGGGCACCGAGATCGCCCAACCGTTGTTCTGGACGAAGAACACGCACGGCGCGTTGAAAACCGCCGCGAAGTTCAGCGCCTCGTGCGCGTCGCCCTCGCTGGTGGCGCCGTCGCCGAGGAACGCCAGCGTCACGGAGTCCTCGCCCAGCCGCTGGGCGCCCATCGCAGCCCCGACCGCGTGCAGGCCGTGGGTGCCGATGGGGATGGAGATCGGCGCACAGCAGCGCTCGGTGAAGCCGAGCCCGCCGTGCCACTTGCCCCGCCAGACGGCACCCATCTGCGCCGGCGTGATGCCGCGCAACAGGAACGCACCGATCTCGCGGTATTGGGGGAACAACCAGTCGGTCTTACGCAGGCAAGCTGCGGCGCCTATTTGCGCGGCCTCCTGGCCACGGCAGGAGGCGAACAGCGCCAGTTCGCCCTGGCGTTGCAGGTTGATGAATTCGCTGTCGAGGCCGCGTGTGACGACCATCAGCTCGTAGAGCCAGCTCAGTGTTTCGGGGGGCAAATCGCGGCTGTAGCGATCCTCGGCTGTGGGTGACCCGTCGGGGTCCACCAGCCGGATCGGCGCGAGATCGACGCTCGCAGCATCCGCAGCCGGCTGCGGAAAAGGCAGAGCCATAACGCCTCCTTCAGGTCTCAGTCGCGGCATGTTTCGCCGTTAGACCGTGAGGTGCTCAGCGCCAAGACGACCAGAGCAAAACCCCTGGTGAGGGGCCGTCTGACAGCTACCGGGGTGTGGAGCTGGTCAGAACCATGCGCTCTGTTCGCCCCAACACTGGGGCAATTTCCATTATGCGCTCGAACATCCGTCGCGCCCGTTGAACAGCCGCCGGCCGCGGGACGTGTCGCCCTCAGTACTGCCGGTACCTGCGCTGAACGTGTTCCTGACGGATCCTGATCTGCTCCGTGCGTTCGCCGTCAGAAACGACGCGGGTGGTGGACGGCAGGTGTGCCCGCACGTCTGCGAGCGGCAGCTTGCTGACGTTGACCTTGGGCAGCTCGTCGGGCGAGTCCGGGTATGTCCACCGCACGGTCATGAAGCCGGTGGGGCAGCCTGTGGTGTCGAGCCAGTTCGGCACGCCGGGGTCGTTGTGTGCGACCACGTAGCGCAGCATCCCGTCGGGGTCGGCTTCAGCCTGGAATCCGTTCAGACTCGTGACGTGATTGGCATAGTCCAACGACTCACCCCAGAGGTTGCCGAGGTGAAATCCCGTGTAGGACGGTGCGACTGGAACATCGACTTCGATCAGCAACGCTTCGTCGGGGCCGAGGTCGAACATGCCGCCCGAATAGACGTTGGTGCACTGGCCGCCACCGGTGGCGAGGTTGGCGCGCGCCGGTTCGTTGAGCCCGTTGCGGGGCATGAACGTTCGGCCATCGCCGTTGCGGTCGCCGTGCGCCTCCAGGATGAGGTCGTAGAACTCATTCCAGAACTTCATCTGGTTCTCGACGAGTTCGCCGACCCGGCGCAGCTTCGCCGCGGCTGCGGCGGGGTCGATCGGCGACGGGTGGGCGCCCTCCTTACCGATCTGGACGATGTGCAGTTCGGGTGATGCCTCGTTCTCCCAGTCGTGAAAGAGCATGCGGGCGATCAGGAATCGGGCGGTCTTGGTGTCTTCACGGCTGGCGATGAAGTTGCCGTCGTATTCGGCCGGTGGCTGCGGAGCGATGAGGATCTCGAACCGACCGTCGCCGTCGACGACGAGGTCGGAGCTGTCAAGCGAACCGGTGATCGCGCGTTGGGTCGGGTTGAGCTCGGCCAGGGTGCCCGAGTCTCCGGCATATGCGGTGTGCGCCTCGAAGATCATGTACTGCGGCGGCTTTGGCCCGACCAGCCGACCGGTTATCCGGTAATGCTTGTCGCCGTCGATGGCGGCCGACAGATACAGCGCGTCGGCGTTGTCGATGGTCGCCTTGTCGACCTGTTGAATGGCCCGGCGAAAGTATGGGAACTCGGGGTCTTCACCCACGGCACGCTCGATCGCGCCGAAGGTGAACCCGAGCAGATAGCGGTAGCCCTCCGCGAGTCCTCGCTCGCTTTCGGGCGGGGCATGCAACTCCGGTGAGTCGATCGCATCGCGAGCCCTGTTCAGCCCGTCGATCAGGTCATTCCAGGCGGCACGAAGCGCGCCGGCGCTTGGCTCAGTTGACACGTGCGTCCTCTCCTTCTGCGCCCAATTCGGCCCAATGAAACCGGTCGAACAGGTCGGCGAGATGAGTATGGATTTCATCGGGGTCGAGGCCGAACTCCTCGAGGCAGTAGCGGTGGGTCGACTCGTGGGCTTGACCGCCCGCGGAGTCGATCGCGTCGGCGACCGTCTCTGAAAGGTCAAGCCCGAGTTCGTCGTAGACGCGGCGCATCGTGATCGAGGGCTCGCGCACCAGGTCTCGGTAGTCGACCACACACGACCGCGTGCCCGGATGGTTCGCCAACACCTCCAGTGGATGCTCGTACGCATCGAACGACTGGTCGGCCAGTACTCGCAACGAGTTCTTGATCAGGTGGTCGTCGCGGCCGCGTAAACGCCATTCGGTCTGCAGCATCTTGAGCAGACTCGGAATCGTCTCGTAGGGGTTACGCACGGGCACAACGAATCTCGCGTCGGGAAAGGCCTCGATCAGGGACTCGACCCGGCCGCAGAACGTCGGGTTCTTGCTCAGATGGATTCCGCCACCGTTGAGGGCGAGCTGGCGTCGGACACACTCCTTGTAGAAGGTCATCACGCGGTGACGCTTGCGCTCGCTCCAGCGGTCGACGTGGTAGAAGTCCAACTCGCCCATGTACGGGAACATGACGATCCAGAAACCGGATCCGAGCGACCAGGTCAGCAGGAAATCGTCCTCCTCGGGAACGAAGAACCCGGTCTTGTGCATGTCGTTGGTCTCGGCGAACGCACGCTGTTCGATGGTGTCGAGCTTTCGTCGCAGCCGGCCACCGAAGAGCTGGTCGACGCGGAACAGTGCGCGCAGCACACGCTTCTCCAGCAGCGACGGGAAGAACATCTCGTACATCAGGAGATAGCTGAACTGCGGGTCTTTCGCCATCATCCGATGCAGATAGGTGGTGCCGCTTCGGGCATGCCCGACCGAGAAGACGGGCGCGTGCACCTGCGTGCGGTGCAGCGAAGGAAACAGGATCGGATCGAGCGCGAAGCAGATCGCGTGGATCGCCGCGATGATCGGCACCCCGATCAGGAACGCGCCGTACATCTTTCGGCGTTGCGAGCGATGTGGTTCCCCGCGCAACAACCTGACCATCGTGCGGTAGTTGGCCCAGTCGAAATAGAAACGCACCCCGGCCATGGAGGGAGGCTAGCCCTAGAAATTTGACAATGTCAAGCAAATGTTAGTGTGCCGTATGAAGGTGTATGCAGCGATGGACCCGCAGCTCCCGCTCACGGCGGTCCCCGACTATGCGCGTCGCGTCGAGCACCTCGGATTCGACGGGCTGCACGTGGCCGAAACGATCCACGACTCCCTCGCAGTGGCGCTGCTCGCTCTCGAACACACCGCGGGCATCACCGTCCGTACCGCGGTGACGCTGGCGTTCGTGCGCAGTCCGACGCTGGTGGCCTACACGGCGTGGGACCTGTCGGTGGTGTCGGGCGGCCGCTTCGAAATAGGCCTCGGCACCCAGATCAAGCAGAACATCGAGGATCGCTTCGGCATGCCGTGGACAGAACCGCGAGCACGGATGACCGAATATGTGGCTGCGGTAACGGCTCTGTTCGACGCGTTCCGCACCGGCGGCCCGGTGCGCTACGAGGGCGACATCTACCGGGTGACGCGCATGCAGCCGTACTTCAACCCGGGGCCGAGCGCCGCCGTCACTCCCCCGATCTGGTTGGGCGCGGTGAATGCCGGCATGTGCGAACTCGCGGGCAGGGTCGCAGCTGGCGTCGTCACCCACTCGACGAACTCCGACCCCGCATACCTGCGCGAGGTCGTGCGGCCGGCGTTGCAGCGCGGCGCGACGGGACGTGGCAGCCAACCGCAGATCGTGGCGTCGGCTGCGATTGCCACCGGTGACAGCGCCGCCGCGGTCGCCAAGGAACGGGAGCGGCAGCGCCGCATGCTCGCGTTCCTGTACTCGACACCGTCGTATGCCACGGCGCTGAAGCGACGCGGCTGGTCAGAACTGCCCGAGCAGCTTCGGGCATTGGTGAGGGCGCAGCGGTGGGACGATCTACCGACCGTGCTCAGCGATGCGGTGCTCGACGAGTTGCTCGTCTGCGGGCGCTACGACCAGCTGCCCGGGATGCTGAAGGCGCGGTTCGGCGACATCGCCGACGGCGTGGTGCTGCCGTACCTCACCGGCTCCGACGGGCCGCTGCGTGCCTGCGTCGAGGAGCTGAAAACGTAAGCGTTTCAGCTATTTTCGATAGAGGTGGCGGTCGTGTCGGCCAGGAACCGCGTCAGGAGACGGTCGAAGTCGTTCAGGTCGGCGGCCGACCACCCCGAGAGTGCGCGCTCCAGGTGGCGTCGTCGCACACCCTGCAGGGACCCCGCGACGCGCTTTCCCTTCGTCGTCGCAGCCACCAGCGACACCCGCCCGTCGGATGGATCCGGTTGCCTCGTCACCAGCCCCGCCTCGACGAGCGCATTCACCCGTCGAGCGGCCATCCCCATGTCCATGTGGGCGACCCGTGCGAGACCGCCCATCGGCAGCGGGCCCGCGTCGATCAGGCTGCGCAGCAGAACGTACGACGGCTGCGACAGGTCCACCTCGGCGGCTTCGGCCTGCCTAGCGAACATGGACCGGCTTCCGCTCAGCCGCAACACCCGCGCGAGCGTGTGGTTGATGGAGTCCAGCGACTCTTGCCTACCCGCCATGGGCACATCATGCACGTTAGGGTGCCAGCGCGACGATCCGTTCCGCCCGCCGCAGCACCGGGGCGTCGACCATCAACCCGTCGTGCTGGAACACGCCGCGCTCGTCGGCCACCCGCGCAAGGACGGCGCGCGCCCATTCGACTTGCTCCGCCGTGGGCGCATAGCCGGCGCGGATGACCGCCACCTGCGACGGGTGGATGGCGACCTTGGCGTCGAACCCAACGGCCACCGCGTCGTCGACCTCCGCCGCAAGGCCGTCGAGATCCTTGATGTCGAGGTACACCGAATCCAGCGCCATCCGGCCGTATGCCTTGGCCGCAAGCAGGGTTTGCGAGCGGACATGTCGCGCCACCTCGCGGTAGCTGCCGTCCGGATACCGGTTGGCGGTGCCACCGAGCACCGCAAAGAGGTCTTCGGCGCCCCACATTAATGCCAGCGAGTTGTCCATCCGCGCTAACTCGTTGACCGCCAATGCGCCCAAGGGTGTCTCGATCAAAACCACCACATCCAGCGGTGCGAGGTCGCGAATCTGTTGCGGGTCTTCGGTTTTCGCGAGCATGACGGTCGTGTAGGCCGTGCTTTTCAGCGCTTCGAGGTCGAGTTGATGGTCGGAGGTGGCGCTCGGGTTGATGCGCACGACGGTGCGCTCGGGATCAAGAGGCGTCTCGATCAGCGCCTTGCGGGCCGCTTCCCGGTCCTTGGCCGCAACGCCGTCCTCGAGGTCGAGTATCACCACATCGGCTGCCGCGGCGGCCTTTTCGAATCGCTCGGGGCGATCGGCCGGGCAGAACAACCACCCCGGCCCGGTCTGCGTGAGCGCCATCATTCCTCCGGCTTCTTGCGGACCATGGTTTTGCGTGATGCAGTCGCCACGATATCGCCATGCTGGTTGCGTCCGGTGTGCGCGAACGTCACGATGCCTTCGCCCGGGCGGCTCTTGGACTCCCGCTTGTCGGTGACCTCGGTCTCGGCATACAGCGTGTCGCCGTGGAACAGCGGCTTGGGGAAGGCGACCTCGCCGAAGCCGAGGTTGCCGACGATCGTGCCCTGCGTCAGCTGCGCCACCGACAGACCGACCAGCGTCGACAGGGTGAACATCGAGTTCACCAGTCGCTGATGAAACGGTGGCAGCGCGTCGGAAAACGCGGCGTCGAGGTGCAGGGCCTGGGTGTTCATCGTGAGCGTGGTGAACAGCACGTTGTCGGCCTCGGTGATCGTGCGGCCCGGGCGGTGCTGGTACAGCACCCCGGTCTCGAACTCCTCAAACCACAGGCCGCGCTGGACGACTACCTTTTTGGACCCGTCGTGTCCGCTCACAGCCCCGCCTCGCGGGCGATCAGCATCAGCTGCACTTCCGAAGTCCCCTCCCCGATCTCGAGGATCTTGCTGTCGCGGTAGTGTCGTGCGACGGCGTACTCGTTCATGAAACCGTAGCCGCCGAACACCTGGGTGGCGTCGCGGGCATTGTCCATCGCCGCCTCGCTGGCCACCAGCTTGGCGATCGCCGCGGCCTTCTTGAACGGCTTGCCCGCCAACATGAGTGCGGCCGCGTCGTAGTAAGCCGTGCGGGCGGCGTGCGCGCGCGCCTCCATCCGCGCGATCTTGAACGCGATGGCCTGATAAGTGCCGATCGCCGCACCGAACGCTTCCCGCTCCTTTGCGTACTTCACGCACTCGTCGACACAGCCTTGCGCGGCGCCAACAGACAACGCCGCGATGGCGATGCGGCCCTCGTCGAGGATGCGCAGGAAGTTGGCGTACCCGCGGCCACGTTCGCCGAGCAGGTTCTCTGCGGGCACCCGGACATCGTCGAACGACAAGGGGTGGGTGTCCGATGCATTCCAGCCGACCTTGTTGTACGCGGGCTCGGCGGTGAACCCCTCGGTGGGCACCGGCACCAGGATCGACGAAATCTGCTTGCGGCCGTCGACCTCGCCGGTCACCGCCGTGACCGTCACCAGCTTGGTGATGTCCGTGCCGGAATTGGTGATGAACTGCTTGGAGCCGTTGATGACCCAGTGCCCGTCGTCCAGCTTGGCCGTCGTCTTGGTGGCGCCCGCATCGGTGCCGCCGCCCGCCTCGGTCAACCCGAACGCGCCGAGCGCCTTGCCACTTGCCAACAGCGGCAACCATTCCTGCTTCTGCTCTTCGTTGCCGAACCGGAAGACCGGCATCGCCCCCAGCGACACGCCCGCCTCCAACGTGATCGCCACGCTCTGGTCGACCTTGCCGAGCTCTTCGAGTGCCAGGCACAGCGCGAAGTAGTCGCCACCCATGCCGCCGTACTCCTCGGGGAACGGCAGACCGAACAAGCCCATGTCGGCCATCCCGGAGACCACTTCGTACGGGAACGAATGCTCCTCGTCGTGTTTGGCGGCGACGGGAGCCACCACACTGTTGGCGAAGTCGCGCACGGTCTTCGCCAGTTGTTCGTAGTGATCGGGCAGCAACCCGGTAGCTAAAAATTCAGTCATTGGCTTCTTCCTTACTTGCGGTGATCCTGGCCAGCGGCTGGCCCACCTTGACCTGGTCGCCGACGGCGACGAGTAGTTCGACGGCGCCGTCGACTGGCGCGGACAATGCGTGCTCCATCTTCATGGCCTCCACGGTGACGACGACCGTGCCCGCAGCCACGCTCTGGCCGTCCTCGACACCAACGGCCACAACGGATCCGGGCATCGGGCTGGTCAACTCGGCGTCACCGCTGAGCTCGTCGTCCGGCCGCACCGGCGCTTCGCGGACTTCCTCGAGCATCGCGGTGCGCCCGCCACCCGACAGCCAGATCTGGCCGTCCGTCACCGCAACAAGGTACTCGGTGCGCAGGCCGTCCAGTGTGACGGTCAACCGGTCGCCGTCCAGAGATGTTGTGAGCGAATGTGTTTCGCCGCCTTCGACCTGCGCGGTGGCCGCTGCCGGGGTGCCGGTCAGATACACGTGATCGGTGCGCTCGCCGGCGTGCAGCCGAACGATCGTGGGCGCCTGCTGCCCCACGCGCCAGCCCGACGGCACCTCCCATAGATCGCTGACGTGCGCAGGCCACAGCCGCAGCCACTTGTAGGCCGCAGCGGCGATCAACTCGTCGTCGCTGTGCTCGACCGGGACGTAGTCGGGGGTTCGGCGGTCCAGCAGCCCCGTGTCGAGGCGGCCCGCGGCGACGTCCGTATCGGCGAGCAGGAAGCGCAGGAAGTCGATGTTGGTGGTGACGCCGAGCACCGCCGTATCCGCCAACGCGCGGTCCAGCGCACGCAGTGCGGCAGGCCGGTCGGCTGCGTGCGCAATGACCTTGGCCAGCATCGGGTCGTATTCGCTGCCGATGACCATGCCGGGCGCAAGGCCGGAATCCACCCGGACACCAGGCCCCTCGGGCTCGGCGAGGTCGAGCACGTCGCCGCCGGTGGGCAGGAAACCGCGCGCGGGATCCTCCGCGTATATCCGCGCCTCGACGGCATGGCCGTGCATCGTGATCTCGTCCTGCGCAATCGGCAGCTTCTCCCCTGCCGCGATGCGCACCTGTAGCTCGACCAGATCGACGCCGGTGACCATCTCGGTGACGGGGTGCTCGACCTGGAGGCGGGTGTTCATCTCCATGAAGAAGAACTCGTCGGGCCGGTCGGCGGAGACGATGAATTCGACTGTGCCCGCACCGGTGTAGTCGACACTGCGGGCGGTGTCGCACGCGGCCGCACCGATTCGCGCCCGGGTCGCGGGGTCGAGCAGCGGCGACGGCGCCTCCTCGATGACCTTCTGATGCCGCCGCTGCAGGCTGCACTCGCGCTCACCGAAGTGGACGACGTTGCCGTACGCGTCGGCGAGCACCTGCACCTCGATGTGCCTGGGATTAAACACAAACCGCTCGAGAAACAGCGTGTCGTCGCCGAATGCCGATGCGGCTTCGCGACGCGCGGAGACGAGAGCGGCGGCTAACTCCGGGGGCTGGTGCACGACCCGCATGCCCTTGCCGCCACCTCCGGCCGACGGCTTGACCAACACCGGATACCCGACCTCGTCTGCGCCCGCGATCAGGTCGGCGTCGGTCAGTCCTGGGCGGGACACGCCTGGCACGACCGGCACGCCGAACGCGGACACCGCGGCCTTCGCGGCGATCTTGTCGCCCATCGTCTGGATCGCCGCGGCAGGCGGTCCGATGAACACAATGCCCGCCGCTTGTAGCGCCGTGGCGAATTGTGCGTTCTCCGAAAGGAATCCGTATCCAGGATGGACGGCCTGCGCGCCCGTGCGCTTCGCAGCGTCAACGACGGCCTCGATGTCGAGGTAGCTCTGGCGGGCCGGCGCGGGCCCGATGTTCACCGCGACATCCGCCTCTGCGACGTGACGGGCGCCGGCGTCGGCATCGCTGAACACTGCGACGGAACGGATCCCCATCGCGCGCAGCGTGCGGATCACCCGAACCGCGATCTCACCGCGGTTGGCCACCAATACTGTGTCAAAGCTCATCAGTCACATCCTGAACACGCCGTAGGAGACCGACTCGAGCGGCGCCTGCCCGACGATCGAAAGTGCAAGCCCCAGCACGGTTCTGGTGTCGGCAGGGTCGATGACGCCGTCATCCCACAACCTGGCGGTCGAGTAGTAGGGGTTGCCCTGGTCTTCGTACTGTTGGCGGATCGGCGCCTTGAACTTCTCTTCTTCCTCAGCGGTCATCTCACCGCGCACCGTCGCCAACACCGACGCGGCCTGCTCACCACCCATCACCGAGATCCGCGCGTTGGGCCACATCCACAGGAAGCGAGGAGAATACGCCCGCCCACACATCGAGTAGTTACCCGCTCCGTAGGAGCCGCCGATCACGACGGTCAGCTTTGGCACGCGTGCGCAGGCCACCGCGGTCACCATTTTGGCACCGTGTTTGGCGATGCCGCTTGCCTCGTAGTCGCGGCCGACCATGAAGCCAGAGATGTTCTGCAGGAACAGCAGCGGCGTGTTTCGCTTGTCGCACAATTCGATGAAATGTGCGCCCTTCAGCGCGGATTCGCCGAACAGCACGCCGTTGTTGGCCACAATGCCGACAGGGTGACCGTGGATGTGCGCGAAGCCGGTGACCAGCGTGCTGCCGTACTCGGCCTTGAATTCGGCGAACTCACCGCCGTCGACGATTCGGGTGATGACCTCGTGCACGTCATAGGGCACGCGGGGATCGACGGGCACGACGTCGTAGAGCTCGGTCTGGTCGGCGACGGCATCGACGGTCGCCAGCACGTCCCACGGCAACTCGGTACGCGGCCCGAGCGTGCCGACGATGCGCCGCACGATCCGCAGCGCGTCGCGGTCGTCGTGCGCCAAATGGTCTGTGACACCTGAGGTCTTGGAGTGCAGATCACCGCCGCCGAGTTCCTCAGCCGTCACTACCTCACCGGTGGCGGCCTTCACCAGCGGCGGGCCGCCCAAGAAGATGGTGCCCTGGTTGCGCACGATGACGGCTTCGTCGCTCATGGCGGGTACATACGCACCGCCCGCGGTGCACGAGCCGAGCACGGCCGCGATTTGGGGGATGCCCTCTGCGCTCAAACTCGCCTGGTTGTAGAAGATGCGGCCGAAATGCTCGCGGTCGGGAAACACCTCGTCCTGGCGTGGCAGAAACGCGCCGCCCGAGTCGACGAGATAGATGCACGGCAGCCGGTTCTGGCCGGCGATCTCCTGTGCGCGCAGGTGCTTCTTGACGGTGATCGGGTAGTACGTCCCGCCCTTCACCGTTGCGTCGTTGGCGACGATCATGCATTCGCGGCCGGAGACTCGGCCGATCCCCGCGATCATTCCGGCGCCGGGACATTCGTCGTCGTACATGCCGTCAGCGGCCAGCGGCGCCAATTCAAGGAATGGGCTGCCGGGATCGAGTAGACCGTCCACCCGGTCGCGGGGCAGCAGCTTGCCGCGGCTCACGTGCCGCTCGCGGGAGCGCTGCGGACCACCCAACGCCGCGGTCGCCAGCTTTGTGCGCAACTGGTTCACCAGCGCGAGGTGTTCGTCGCGGTGAGTACCCTGCGATGTCCTCATTCAGGACCCGTTCGTTTTGAGTTAATGACGACTAACTCGTGGTATGTTAGTCACGATTAACCGAGTTGTCTACAGGGGGTCCAGATGGCGGCACCTGCGACCACGCGGCGCGGCCGGGCGAAGTCCGACCGTCGCAGCCAATTGATCGCCGCGGCCGAACGCCTCGTCGCCGAACGGGGTTATCTGGCCGTGCGCCTCGAAGACATCGGCGCCGCCGCGGGTGTGAGCGGCCCGGCGATCTACCGGCACTTCCCCAACAAAGAGGCGCTGCTAGTCGAACTGCTGGTCGGGATCAGCACCCGGCTGCTGGCCGGCGCAACGGCCGTCGTCGAGAAGGCCGCCGATGCGACGGATGCGTTGGACGGACTCATCGACTTCCACTTGGACTTCGCGCTCGGAGAGTCCGATCTGATCCGCATACAGGATCGCGATTTAGGTCACTTGCCCCCCTCGGCCAAGCGGCAGGTTCGCAAGGCACAGCGGCAATATGTCGAGATTTGGGTTGACGTGCTCCGGCGCTTGGACGACACGCTTGGCGACGCCGACGCCCGCTTGATGGCCCATGCGACGTTCGGGTTGTTGAATTCGACACCACACAGCGTGAAACCCGGTGGCGCAAAAGCGGCCGAGGCCAGCTCGCGTGCCGTCTTAAGGGCAATGACGGTCGCCGCGCTGACCTCGGCCGCTAGTGCCGGGCGTTAATACCAGACTCTCCTACCGCCGACGGGCCGTCCGACGGATCCGAGGATCCAGAACACCGCGCCGATGACGATCAACACGACGCCGATGTACGTCAGAACCGAGATGCCGAAAAGCAGCCCGAGGATGAGCAGGATAGCTCCCAGGACAATCATGGCTTACTCCATTTCTTTGAATTGTTAACTGCCAGTTGATTACTGGCTGGGCTCGGGTAGGTTGCAGTTCGTCACCTTTGGGTTAACCCCTGCATAGTTCAAGGGACCGACGACGACCGTGAGCGCGATGGTCCCCGCTGTCGCGCAATTGTTTTCAGAATCTCTGAAGTAATCGCGTTGGTACGCGGCGAGCACCCCGATCAACAACCAGACGAGCACGATGACGCCGAGAATTCCGCCACCTCGCATCGTTCGCCTCCATCCGTGTAGTGCGCCACCCTGGCGCGCAGCACGGTTTACCCGGCAGACAATTTGTCCAAACCTTTTGCCAGCTACGGATTGATCACGAAATCCGGGCGGGCGCGAACGCCGCGGTGAGCCAGTCGTTCATCGCGCTGACCAGCACAGAACGGTTCTCGCGCCGGACTATCTCGTGGCCGTCGTCGTCGAACACGAGCAGTTCGACGTTGCGCCCGAGCGCACGCAACGCGTCGTACATTTGCTGCGATTCGGTTGGCGGAACATTGGTGTCATTCAGGCCGTGCACGAGCAGAAGCGGGGCGGTCAACGCGTGCGCGCGCAGCAGCGGCGACAACCGGTCGAGCAGCTCGCGGTCGCCGACCGGATGGCCGTACTTGGGATGAGCCGCCGCCGCAATCCACGGTTCGGTGGTGCGGTACCAGGTGTTCAAGTCGCTCATCCCGCAGATGCTGATTCCGGCGGCGAACAGGTCCGGATGAAAGGTGAGTGCCGCCTGGGTCAGGTACCCGCCGTACGACCAACCGCAGCAGGCGATGCGATCGGCAGGGGCGACACCGGATTCGACGAGATAGCGTGTTGCGTCGGCCACGTCGTCGATGGCCGCGAACCGCCGCTCCTTATCGTCGGCGTGCATGAACGTCCGGCCGAATCCACCGGAACCGCGCACGTTCGGAAGAAACACTGCGATGCCCGATTCCAATAGCGGTGGGAAGAACTCGTTGTAGCCGGGCCTGCCTTGCCCTTCCGGCCCGCCATGCAGGAAGATCATCGCGCCGATCGAGTCGATGCCATCCGGCGGCCGGAACAACCAACCGCTGAATTCCAGCCCATCGCGGGCGGTCATGGTCTCCAGCGTGGGATCGGCGGCGACGGGCCCGCTACTTGGCTCCCTGTCCACCGGTTCCCATTCGCGGGTGCGTGGGTCGACCAGCTCGACCGTCGGCGGCATCGACGGCCCTTCCACCGTCATCGCGAGCATGGACCCGCCGGCGCTGATGCTCAACTCACTGGCCACCATGCCGGGCAGCGGAATGGGCTCGTGCAGCGTGTTGTCCGCGAGTTCGAGGATCTGTAATTCGCTGGCGCCGTTGATGTTCCACAACATCGCCACGGTCGACAGATCGTCACTGACAGTGAACTCGTCGAGCTCATAGCGAAAACGTTCGGCGAGCACTTGATAGGACACCCCATCGGGGGTCGCGGTGACCTCCAGCAGCCTGGCGTACTCGGCGCCGTTCTCACTGCGGATCAGGGCACGCACGTACCCTTCTTGGCTGTTTACGCCGTAGTCCTTCGCCGGATGGTAGAGCTCGGTGAGTTCACCCTCCAGTCCCGCCCGCAGCCGGCGCGGACTGTGGTCGTCGAGGATGATGCCGGCATCGGAAGTCGATCCGGGATCATATGGCAGCAAAGCGATTTCGGTCAGGCCGCGAAGCATGATCAGATCGCGGTAGCCGCGCGGACCGACCCGCACCAGCGTCGCTCCCGCCCATGCGTCGACCAGCCTGCCGCCCGAGCGGCGATCGAGCACGACGGTGCTGCCGTCGGACGGATCGATCAGACATGAGCTGCCGATCCCGTCCTCGCCTGTCAGAATCGCGGCGACTTGTGTTCCGTCCCAAGCGATCAGCTCGGCGGTGCCTTCCTGCACTCCCACGGGCCAACGGTCGATCCGACGGGCGTCGCGGTCGTCGGGATCGGTTGTCACGACCCAGATCTGGCTTCGGGTAGCACCCTCGGGTGCGACCTCGCATGCCAGCCAGTGGCCGTCGGCGGAATGCAGGACGCGGGTGACTGCGCCCTCGACGGGCAGCTCGACGTCGCGCGACGAACTTGCGCGCCAGCCGCGCAGGAAACGCTGCACGGCGCGCGGGAAGCCGCCGTCGTCGACGAGGTGGGCGAACGCGGTCGCGTCCGGCGACATCGACGCTCCGTAAACCCGACGGACCTGCGCTCCCACGAGACTAATTTTCCATACTCTGCAACCACATTTCGAGCACGGCAAGTTGCCAGAGCGCGTTGGCGCCGAGCGTCGTACGCGTCTCGTTCGGGGCGGCGAGCAGCGCGTCGACGGTTTCCCTGCGATACAGACCGCGGGTCCGGGCTGCGTCGTTGGTCAGCGCGTCGCGGACCATGTCCAGCACGTCGCCGTGCAAGTGCCGGATGCCGGGCACCGGGAAGTATCCCTTGGTGCGGTCGATCACCTCGGCGGGCAGCAGCGCCCGCGACGCGTCCTTAAGCACCCCCTTGCCGCCCGATGCCAGCTTCAGCTCGGCCGGACAGCTGGCAGCCAGCTCGACGAAGTCGTGGTCGAGGAACGGCACCCGGGCCTCCAGGCCCCACGCCATCGTCATGGTGTCCACCCGCTTGACGGGGTCGTCGACAAGCATCACTTGGGTGTCGAGCCGCAGCGCTGCGTCCACCGCCGTCTCGGCGCCCGGCGCGGACTGGTGTGTCATGACGAACTGGCGACTCGGGTCTTCGTCGGCAATCGCGAACTCCGGCGCGTAAATTGCCAGCACGTCGGAGTGGCCGCGGTCGAAGAACACCTTCGCGTACGCCTCGGAGGTCTGCTCGCGGGCCACGTTGGCCAGGGGCGGGTACCAGTCGTAGCCCGCCAGGATCTCGTCGGCGCCCTGGCCGGACTGCACCACCTTGACCGACTTGCTCACCTCCTGTGACAGGAGATAAAACGCGACGCAGTCGTGACTGACCATCGGTTCACTCATCGCTGCAATGGTTTTCGGTACCGCGGGCAGCAGCCGCGAGCTGTCGATGTGAATGCGGTGATGGTCGGTGTCGAAAGTCGTTGCAATCAGGTCGGAGTAGAAATACTCGTCGCCGGACTCGTCGCCCACTGAGTCGAATCCAATCGAATAGGTGGCCAGGCCGTGCTGGCCCTGCTCGGCCAGCAGCGCTACCACGATTGACGAGTCGATGCCGCCGGACAGCAGGACGCCGACGGGGACGTCGGCGACCATCCGCCGTTCCACCGCCGTGCGCAGCGCGTCCATCAGCGCGTCCTGCCAGTCGCGCGGGGTCCAGGACAACCGCGCCGCGTCGCGCTCGAAAACCGGTCTCCAATAGACGGTGTCTGACTGTGTGCCATCCGGGTGGATCACCCGTACGGTCGCCGGTGGCACCTTTCGCACGCCGCGATAGATGGTGCGCGGAGCAGGCACCACCGAGTGAAAGCTCATGTAGTGGTGCAGCGCGTGCCGGTCGAGCTCGGTGTCGACGTCGCCGGCGTCGAGCAGGGCGCGCACGGTCGAGGCGAAACGCAGCCGTCCCGGTTTTTCGGCCACATACAGCGGCTTGATGCCGAGCCGATCGCGCGCGAGTGTAACGATGCCGGTTTCACGCTCGGCGATCGCGAATGCGAACATGCCCTTGAAGTGATCGACGCAGTCGGTGCCCCACCGGTGGAACGCCTTTATCACCACTTCGCTATCAGAACTCGAAAAGAATTGGTAGCCAGTGGCTTCCAATTCGTTGCGCAGATCCCTGTAGTTGTAGATACAGCCGTTGAAGACCAGGGTCAGCCCGAGGTCGCTGTCCACCATTGGCTGGGCGCCGCGGGCGGACAGGTCGATGATCGACAGTCGTCGGTGTCCGAGCGCGACGGGTCCGTGCGCCAAGACGCCGTCGAAATCGGGGCCGCGCGAGACCATGGCACCGGTCATCCGGGTCACCGCCGCGACGTCAGCAGACCGTCCGTCGAAGCGGATTTCTCCGCAGATGCCGCACATGTTGCCTTCCGTTCCCTACGGAGCCGCTTGGTCGTGCTGGCCACCAGTCAAGATCCAGGTGTCCTTGCTTCCGCCGCCCGAGGATGAGTTCACGATGCGGGATCCGCGCGCCGCCACCCGGGTCAGCCCCGCCGGCATGACGTGTGCCGTCACCGTATCGTCGGACCCGGGCCGCAGGTGCACGAACGCCCGCAGGTCGACGTGATGGGGGAACATCCCCTCGCCGTCGAATGTCGGGTGGGTGGACAGCGCGACGGTCTCCTGCGCTATGTAGCGTTCGGGCTGGTTCTGCAGTTCACGCCGGCGGACTTCGAGTGCCTCACTGGAGGCCTCCGGCCCGATCACCACGCCGGTGCCACCGTGCCCGTCGATCGGCTTGACCACGAGGTCGGCGAGGTTGTCCAGCACGTAGTCGCGCTGGGCTCGTTCGGCACAGATCCAGGTCGGCACTTGGGCCAGCGCCGGTGTTTCGCCTAGGTAGTACTGGATCATCGCCGGCACGTAGGCGTAGATGGCCTTGTCGTCGGCGACGCCGTTGCCCAGCGCGTTGGCGATGGTCAGCGTCCCGTTGGAGACCGCCTCTAGAAGACCAGGCCGCAGCGCGCTGGCGTGGTATCCGGCGGACGACAGCAGCATGTCCTCGTCCATCCGGGCGTACAGCACGTCGACAGGGTGTGCGTCAGAACCGATGTGGCGGAACAGTTTCCCGTCGCGGACCGACAGATCCGAGGTCTGCACAAGCGCGATGCCCAGCTCTTCGGCCAGGAAAGTGTGCTCGAACCAGGCAGAGTCTTCCCAGCCAGCGGACAACAGCGCCACCGGCGGTTCGTTCCCGGCCTGCGGCGGCGCCGCGGCGCGCAAGGTCTCCAGCAGCATCGCCGGCACCTGGTCCACGTCGCCGAGCTCCGCGGGCCGCTCCAGTTCGGGCAGGTGCTTGGTGAGCAGCCGCCGGTTCGCGATCGCGTAGGCGGTGCCGGAGGGGATACGAAGGTTGTCTTCGAGCACCATCCAGTTGCCGGCCCTGTCGCAAACCAGGTCGGTGCCGCTGATGTGGGCGCGGACCAGGTCGCGCGACAGCCGGCCCGTCGAACGGAATCCGGGTGCGCGGTCCAGCGTGTGCATCCCGATGACACCGTCGGCGACGATGGCCTGCTCGGAGTAGATGTCACGCAGGAACGCGTTGAGCGCCTTGGCTCGCTGACCCAGACCCGCGGTGAGTTCTGCCCACTCATCGGCGGCGACCAACCTCGGCATCAGGTCGAGCGGGAACACCTGGGCGCGGTTCTGGCCGCTGACTCTGAACGTGATGCTCTCGGCGCGCTGGTCCTGCTCAATGTCGCCCTCTCGGGACCGCAACACCGCGACCCCGAGGTCGGCGACGGCATGCAGGATCTTTTCGTAGCGGGGCTGGGGCCGCCCGCTGGGATCGACGGCCTCGTCGTAGCTGACCGCCGCGGCCTTGTCGGCTGGGTCCTGCTCGCGGTCGGGTTGGTAGCCGAACAGCAGTGTGGGGTCTTCGATTACGGCCGTCGTGTTCGGCCAGGTGCCCGCGGTTTCGGCGATCAGCTGGTCAACAACGTCGGTTAGCCGGCCGCGGCGACGCAAATCCCGTCGCTGACGAGCCGCCGACGTGCCAGCGAAAAGCACCTGCCGGGTCAGCTCGACGAGCATCTGCCAGTCTCCTGCCGCCTCCAGCTGCGGACGCAGCGACCGAACGAGTTCGGTGACGACGTCTCCGGCGGGTCGGCTGACCGGACCGTCGATGTCGACCAGCTTGCCCTCCAGACCCGAGCGCGCCGCCCGCCACAGCTCCGCGCGGCCCAGCGGCGGCGAAACCTCGACGGCGGGGACGCCCGCCCGGAGCCCCTCCGCCTCGCGTTCGACCAAAGCCCGGAACAGCCCCGCGATCAGCACGATGGTGTCCACGGACGGGCAGCTGTCGCACACACGCAGTTCCAGCGTGGGAGTGGCGACGGCCGGACGCACGTCGAAGTACACCATCCCGGCGTCCGTGATCGCTCCGCTTGCCACCAGCTCTGCCACGAGTTTGTCGTATTCGGCGGCTGAGGACACGGGCGCGGCCAGCCCCGTCGTCGGCCAGCGCTGCCACACCAAGGTTCGCACGCTGGAATACCCGGTGTCGGAGCCGTCGGACCAAAATGGCGAACTGGCGGACAGCGCCAGCAGTGTCGGCACATACGCAGACACCCGGTTGGCCAGGACGACCGACTCGTCGCGGTCGGCAACGCCAACGTGCACCTGGGTGCCGCAGATGAGTTGTTCGCGGGCCAGCAGCTGGTAATCGGCGAGCATCTGCCGGTAGCGGGCGGTCTGCGTGACCTGAATCTCGGCAGGAACCGACAGCGGCACCGCCCCGGCGGCGACCACGCCCATGCCGAGTCTGGAGGCGGCTTCAACAAGCACCTTGCGGTGGCCCTGGAGATCGGCGCGCAGCCCGTCGAGGGTATCGACCACGCCGCTGTTCATTTCGATTACGCAGCGCTGCAACTCGGCGACGTAGCTGTCGGACAACTCACCGAGCAGCTCAGGCGCGCGGGCCGTCAGCCGTCTGGTCTTGAGGTCGACGAGGTGGAACTCCTCCTCGACGCCCATCGTTCGCGGCATGCCGCCTCACACTTCGCCACCGTAATTGACGCGTAGTTACATCAGTGTTAACCCCGCTTGTACCGGTAACCCGGCACGGCTAGCTCTTTCGGCAGAATAGGCCGTCGCGACAAAAACCGTTCAACAAGCTGCACAGGTACCCTGCAGCCATGAGGTGGGAATGACCGATTCACCACGCCGCGACGGGCCCGAACCCTTCGGTAGCAGCTATCCCGGATATACCGATCCGGCGTATGCGAGCCAGGCGCCCTACGGCCCCACCTATCAGGCACCGGGCGCGCCGGCGCCGACCGAGCGGCTGCCCGGCTATTCCCCGTATGGCTACGACCCATACGCGACCGGGCAATACGGCGCTGGAGGCGGCGCTGGCCAGCCCCCCGAGCCGGAGGGCCCGAAGTCGCCGCGCTGGCTGTGGATTGTCGCGGCCGTCGCGGTCCTGACGGTGATCGGCCTGGTCATCGCGCTGGTTATCGTGAACAGCTCCAAGCAGGAGACCGTCGTCGCGCCGCTGCCGTCGCTGACCGAACCGAGCTCGACGCGGCCCACCCCGACGACGCCGCGTCCGACCATCCCCGTCTTCCCGCTGCCGACGGTCCCGACCACGCCGTCGACCACGGGCCCGTCCACCCCGGGCACGCCAGGTGCCACCGGAGGTTTGCCGTCCCGCATTAGGCGAGGAGCGCTGAAATAGGCTTCAATCCCGGACAGCCGCGCGTACCACGCGGTCATTCGGACGGAGGACAGTGGGCGGGCCG
>Ga0268266_10001010_pt1 | contig 35416 bp, 26 predicted proteins | sample KBSS13metaG_FD_190356 | JGI IMG/M metagenome (GOLD analysis project Ga0268266, IMG submission 190356) | Switchgrass rhizosphere microbial communities from Kellogg Biological Station, Michigan, USA - KBS S1-3 metaG (SPAdes) (version 2) | ecosystem: Host-associated > Plants > Roots > Rhizosphere...
AGGATGACAAAGCAGGAAGCGCAGACGGCCGCGTTAGAACGGACCCGCAAGCCGAGTTGGCGCAAAGCAAAATTAGTTGACGGCGGTGGATTGGGCCGGGGTGATGCTGATGAAGCGGCCGCGGCGGCCACGATCTTCGAACTTGACGTGACCAGTGACCAGCGCGAAGAGCGTGTCGTCCTTGCCTTGACCGACATTTTCACCGGCCTGATGCTTGGTGCCGCGCTGGCGAACCAGAATCGTGCCGGCGTTGACTAGTTGTCCGCCGAAACGTTTTACGCCGAGCCGCTGTCCGTGAGAATCGCGGCCGTTTGTTGAGGAGCCGCCACCTTTTTTGTGTGCCATTGCAAGTTCCTTTTCAAAATCGAAAAATCTGCGTCAAAATTTCCGAGCCTTGCCAAGACGCAGTGGTGCTGGGCTAAAGCCCAGCGCTACAGGAAAATCCCGAACTGGTCACGGAGCCGCGACGCGCAAAAACTAAAGCTGGATGTCGCTGACTTCGACCGCGGTGAAGTTCTGGCGATGACCCCGCTGAATCTTGTACTGGTTGGTCTTCTTGTACTTCAGAACCGTGACCTTTGGGCTGCGGCCCTGGCGAACGATCTTGCCGGTCACGCTGGCTTTTGAGGCGTCGGTGCCAACCAAAACCTTTTTGTCGTCGGTGTGAACGGCGAGGACGGTCCCGAACTTGACCTGTTCGCCTACTTCACCGGAGACGCGTTCCACACGAATGGTGTCGCCGGGAGCGACACGGTACTGCTTTCCCCCGGACTTGATTACGGCGTACATCACTCCTCCAAGAGCTAGAGACAAACCCTAATTATACGGAGAGGCGGGGAGTCCGGTCAACGAAGGATTGTTGGCTCAAACTCTCCAAGCAGCCCTCTCCACCCCTGTGTTCGCAAATGCTAGAAAACAAAGGACGAAAAAACAAGGCTTACAGACCCGCTTCGCGTAACCGCGGAACTTATCCGATGCGTCCAATCCGCTCGCTCCAGTCCGTCTATAAACAATGTGGTATCATACCAAATGATAACAAGGTTGGCAACAGGGAAAAATTTCCCCTTCAGTTACAGCGTCGGGGAGGCATCGCCCAGCAGGGCGCGGCGGACGATGGCGATGGGCGGGTAGCCCTGCGACATGAAGTCGTCGTGGAACTTGCCCAATGAGAAGGAAGCCCCCTGCTTCTTGCGGAGGTCTTCGCGGAGTTTGAGAATCTGGAGTTTGCCTAGCGTGTAGTAGAGGTAGGTCGGGTCGGACGTGCCGCGCTTGGTTTCGATGTCGGCGATCCTTGGCGACTGGAAGCCTTCCTTGACGAAGAATTCGCGGGATTGGCCGAGGGTGAACTTGCCGCGGTGCATCTGGATGCCGGCGACGAAGCGGGCGTCGCGAAGAAGCGCGTCCTGCAACTGACCTAGGCGAATCAAGCGCGACTCGCGGAGGTCCTTGGCGCCTGCGCCGGGTTGCGCATAGCCTTCGTCGAGCATCATTTGTTCGGTGTAGTGGGCCCAGCCTTCCACGTTGGTGTTGGCGGAAAGCAGCATGCGCAATTTCGTGGGAGCGCGCTTTTCCCAGAGATATTGAGTGAAGTGGCCGGGGAAGACTTCGTGGATGGAAGTGCTGATGATCGTGCCTACGTTGAGACCGGCCATGATGCCAGCAACATCTTCAGGGGAATCGCCGGGCTGCGGAAGCGTGACATTGAAATAGGCTTCGGTGGCCACTTTTTCGAATGGGCCGGGCGTGTCCATGGAAGCGGTGGTGGTGGCGCGCTGAAACGGCGGAGTTTCCTGCAGAGCGGGCTTGCTGTCGCCGGGAATGGTGATGATGTGATGTGAGTTGATAAAACCGATTAGCCCGTCGAAGGTGTTGCGGAAGCTCTGCATGACTTCGGTTGGGGCGGGGTGCATGGATTGAAGTTGGGCGAGGACTTCGGCGGGCGATTTGGTGGGATCGACTTCTTTGGCGACGCGCTGAAACTCCGCTTGATTCTTGTGGAGGTCAGCCATGCCGATTTCGAGGAGGCGGTCGAGTGGCGTCGAGACCATGTCGTCATAGAGAAGCTTTTTGGAGAAAGTCTCCGCGCCGATGCGGAAGTCGCCGTTGGAGCGTGGAAGCAGGTCAGACTTGAGCCAGGCTTCGTATTCGCGCAGCTGTTTGATGGCGGATGCGTTGGACTCCGCGAAGGAGGACTTGACTGCAGGGTCTTTTGCGTCCGCAAAGGCGGAAGGAACATCTTTGTCAAAGAAGCCGATGGTACCGGGGAGCTGTTCGAGAGCAATTTCGGTGTAGATGCGGGGAACATCTTTGAGATTGGCGCGAGCGTCGGCAAAGAAGCGCGGGAATTGTTTTTCGCGGGCGATGACGGAACGGAGGCGTTCGTCCGCGGGCGCGAACTTGCGGCTCATGATGACGTAGACGCTGGCCGCGGCGCCGCTGGAATAGGTGTCGGGGTTTTTGATGAGGGTGCGGACGACCTGGAGGTCCAGAAGGTTGGCGCGGATGTTGTTCAGCAGGATCTCGCGGTCGGCGGCGTCGGTGGGGTTAAGGGATTTGGCGTCGAACGCGAGAACGCGCTTTTCGAATTGTTGAAACCAGGTGACTTGCTTGGCGATCGAGGCCGCCGAATAGTCGTCGAGTTCGTTGTCATGAATATGAATGCCGACTTGCGTGGAGGATGTGGGGCTGAAAGCGAGGTATTGATTGATGAAATCGTCGGCCAGCTTGTTCCAAGAATCGGAAGGAGCGGGCCGCGCGAACACGAAATTGACGGCAAGAAGCAAACCAAGAACAAGGGTAAGAATGGCAAGCAAGCGCGGCATGAGCACCTCAGGGAAACGCATCGAACAAAAAGTATAAGCGTACAAGAAGATGAAGCGTACAGCACTCATCCGTACTGGCGCGTCAGAGATTGGAACGGTAGCGAGAAACAGTCTTGACGATGCGACGATCAGTTCGTTGCGTGACCTCTCAGCAGCAGACGCATTCGCGGTGCCTCAAAATGCAACGGTGTGGGGAAATTGCGATATCGAGCCGTGGAAATTGAAGGAGAAGCAGCACCCTGTGTACCCCATGGCCGCGCGCCAAGAACACCGCCAAGGGACGGTGATCCTCTACGGCGTGATCGAAGAGGATGGAAGCGTTTCACATCTTCAGGTTGTAGCATCCGCCGGGCAGGATCTGGACGCATCCTCGATGGCCGCTGCCTCACACTGGAAATATGACCGTTCCGGGTGTCAAGAGGTGAAAGCGCGCCAGGAAAACATTCATCGACGTGATTTTTTCTTTCCATTATTGAAGTTCTACGCGTGGGGATGGGATTTGTCGTAGATGTCCATGAGCTGGCGGATGGAGGCGTGCGTGTATTTTTGCGTGGTGGAAAGAGATTGGTGGCCGAGCAGCTCCTGAATGGCACGAAGGTCGGCGCCGTCGGCGAGCAGATGCGTGGCAAAGGCGTGGCGCAGCGAGTGCGGGTGCAGATCCCAATTGATGTTGGCGAGGCGGACGTATTTCTTTACGATGCGGCCGACGGAACGTTGAGTTAGACGCCGACCGGCATAATTCAGGAAGACGGCATCGCTATGGGCGGGGCCGCGGCGACGGCTGCCGTTGTTGGCGTGCAAGAGGAGCTGTTCGCGGACGGGCCAATAGACTTCCAGTGCTTCCTGAGCTTTTCCGCCGTAGGGAACGATGCGCTCCTTGTTGCCCTTGCCGCGGACGCGCAGCATTTTTTCACGGCGATCCATGTCGGCGAGATTGAGCCCGGTGAGCTCGCTGACGCGAAGTCCGGCGGCATAGAGGAGCTCGAGAAGAGCGCGGTCGCGGCGCAGGAGCAAAGCTTCTTCGTCCGGGAAGCGGCTGCCGTGCGGGCGGGTTTCTGCCTCAGGTCTAGACTGCACGGTGGAACCGGACGGCTTTGCCTGAGGCCCAGGCGGATCGACAGCGAGCTGATTCAGGAAACCGTTCATTTCTTCAGCGGACAGCACGGAAGGAATGCGTTTGGGCAGCTTGGGTGTGGGGACGAGGCGGGCCGGATTTTCCTTCAGCCAGCCTTCACGAACACAAAACTTGAAAAAGGAACGGAGTGACGCAAGCTTGCGCGCGATGGAGCTCTTTTCGAGTTTTTGGGAGTGAAGGTGCCCGACATATTCGCGAATCATCTGGTGAGTGACGACAGCGACGACAGGAGTGGCAACGCCCGGTGGCGAGAGATACGTGGCAAACTGCTCGAGATCCTTTCCGTAGTTAAGGACGGTATGCGGCGAGGAATTTCGCACCGAGCGAAGATACTCAAGATACTTCTGAATTGCCTGCTTCATCTGGCTGAGAACTGCTCCCGGACCGCAAGACCCTTTCTTAAATTATAGGCGCACACGCAGACAGGACTACGCGTCGTTTACATGTTCATGACGGACGGTCGTTTCTGGTTGCAAAGACAAGCACAGGCGACAGTGTTGATTGAAAACAATCAGGCTTTGCTGCCAACGGGCTCCGCAACTTCCGCGGGTTTTGGTTCGTCCACCAACTTTTCCCAGTCGCAGCCTTCCTTGATGCAAGCGCGGACCTTGCCGATTTTGGAGTTTTTCTCGACGATGAACTCGGCGCCGCACTTGGGGCACGGTTCGGCGATGGGCTGGAATGGCGTGGTGAAATCGCAGTCAGGATAACGCGAACAGCCGTAGAAAATACGCGCGCGGCCGCCGCGACCGACGCTTCCGCGGCGGACAAATTCGCCTTCGTGGCACTTGGGGCATTTGATGCCGAGGGTGATCGGACGCGTGTACTTGCACTTGGGGTAGCCAGTGCAGCCGATAAATTCGCCATAGCGGCCGTGCTTTTTGACCAAGCCTTCGCCGCAAGTCGGACACTTTTCATCGAGTGGTTCGTCAGGCTGCAGAGCGATGCGGGTGCCTTGGACGAGGCGGCGCGTGGTTTTGCAATCGGGATAACCAGTGCAGGCGAGGAAAGTGCCGAAACGGCCTCGTTTGACGGACATTTCCTTGCCGCAGTTTTCGCAGTATTCGGTGGTATTTTCGGCGTCGCCCTCAGCTACTTCCGGCGAAAGATCCTGAATGAAGTCGCAATCGGGATAGCGCGAACAGCCGAGGAAAAATCCGTGGCGGCTGATGCGCTCGAGCAGTTCACCCTTTCCGCACTTTTCGCAGGTCTTGCCGGTCGGAATGCCGGCCTTGTAGGAAAGCATCTCCTCGTCGGCGCGATCGAGATCGACGATAAATTTTTCCCAGAATTCCTTGACGGCTTCGCGCCAGTGGAGCTTGCCTTCCTCGATTTCGTCAAGTTCTTCCTCGAGGCGCGCCGTGAAGGTGACGTCGAAAACGTCTTCGAAGCTTTTCACGAGCAAGCCGCTGACGCGTTCGCCGAGCATGGTCGGTGTGAAGCGCCCCTGGTCTTTTTTGACGTACTCGCGCTCGACAATCGTGGAGATGATCGAAGCATACGTAGAGGGGCGGCCAATGCCTTTTTCTTCCAGATCTTTGACCAGCGTCGCTTCGGTATAGCGCGGCGGCGGCTCTGTGAAATGCTGCTCGGGACGAATTTCGCTTAGCTTCAGCGCCTGGCCTTCTTCTACGCGGGGCAGAGCATTGCCCTCGCCTTCGTCACCTTTTTCGTCGTCTTCGCGATCGGCGTTGGCGGCGGGTATCTGGTAAACGCGCAGATAGCCGTCGAACTTTTGAACTGAGCCGGTCGCGCGGAACGTGTAGTCGCCGGCAGTAATCTCAATGGAAGTCTGATCGAAGATCGCGGGAAGCATCTGCGAGGCAACGAAGCGCTGCCAGATCAACTGGTATAGCTTGAAGAGATCGTCGTCGAGATATTTTTTCACGTCCTCGGGGGTGCGAGAAACGTCGGTCGGGCGGACGGCTTCGTGCGCCTCTTGCGCGTCCTTTTTGGATTTGTAGTAGTTCGGCTTTTCCGGCAGATAGTTCGAACCGAAGCGCTCCGGAATCAGGTCGCGAACTTGGGCCAGGGCGTCCTGCGAAACGTTGACCGAATCCGTACGCATGTAGGTGATGAGCGCGACGGAACCTTCCGTGCCGAGTTCGACGCCTTCATACAAACGCTGGGCAATGCCCATGGTGCGCTTCGCGGTGTAGCGCAGGCGATTGTAGGCGGCCTGTTGCAATTTCGAAGTTGTAAAGGGCGGCGGGGGATTGCGCCGTTTCTCTCTCTGCGTAACAGAAGCGACCTGCCACTTGGCCTTCTTCACCGCGGCCAGGACGGCGTCCGCGCCTTCCTGGTTCTTGATCTCGATGTCTTCGCCTTTGTATTTGACGAGCTTGGCTTCGAAGATCGGTGGCTCGCCCGCGTCCATCATGGCGTGGATGGACCAATACTCCTGCGGGACGAAGGCGCGAATTTCCTGCTCGCGTTCGGCAATCAAGCGGAGCGCGACGGACTGCACGCGGCCGGCGGACAACCCGCGGCGGACTTTATTCCAGAGCAGCGGCGAAATCTTGTAGCCGACAATGCGATCAAGCACGCGGCGAGCCTGCTGGGCGTCCACCAGGTTCGCGTCCACCTGGCGCGGGTGGTCGAACGCGGCGCGAATGGCCTTCGGCGTAATTTCGTTGAAGGTTACGCGGAAAATCTTTTTTGGATCGGTCGGCGGAATCTCTTTCTTGCTTTCCGCTTTTTCCTTCTTGCCCTTTTCTTCTTCTGCCTCGGGCTTGGCGTTCTTTTTCTTCCAGCGAGGCGCGCTGGCTTCCTGCTCCGGGTACTTCGACGGCTTGGAGAGCACCATCGCCAAGTGAGCGGAGATCGCCTCCCCTTCGCGGTCGGGGTCGCCCGCCAGATAGACGGCGTCGGCGGAATTGGCGGCCTTGCGCAGGTCGTTCAGGACCTTGCTCTTGCCGTGAATCACCTGAAGGGTCGGCTCGAAAATTTTGTCGTCGTCGAGCGTAACCGGTTTGCGAATCGGACGGACCTTGGCTTTCTTGCCCTTTTTCCCGCGAGTTTTCTTCTTGGGCGCGCCGTTCTGTTCCTCAGGTTCATCGGGCAGACGGATACCTATTGTCTTCTTCGGCAGGTCGAGGACGTGGCCGATGGAAGCTTTGACGGTGTAGCTGCTTCCTAAATATTTGTTAATCGTTTTCGCCTTGGCGGGCGATTCGACTATGACAAGCGAACGAGCCATGTTGCTGTTGTAACTCCGGATCTCTAAGCTGGAAGGCTTCGCGGCGAGGCGTGTGTCCTTCTCGCTAACGGAGAGGAAGATGCACGAAGCGGCCGGAATGTTTCAACGGCCGTTTTCGCGTTTCTGTAAACCCTTTGGATTCAGCAGGTTCACGAGGTTGAAATTGCTCTTACTGCGAGCCATCACCTCGGATGCGAGCCGAACAACATCTACCTTAATATGCGGGCCCACTGAGGCACGCAAAACTACAGAAGCACCTTGCTGAAGAGCTTGCCCGGAAGCTGACGGACGAACCCCTTCATCTCCAGATCAAAAAGCGTAGCGAGAACGTCGGAGGAGTTCAAGCCGGTGTTTTCCGCGATGTCGTCAATCGGTCGCGGCTTGTCGGAACTGAGGGTGGCGTAGATTTTCTGGCCGCTGTCGGTGAGGGACGCGGCGACGAGCAGATTGCGCTGTTGAGTTTCGGGCTGTTCAGCTTTGGTGAGGGCGGCGCGTGCCAACTACTGCGAGGCTTGGGGCGTTGAGGATTTGTGCGTCGCAGGTCACGAAGCGGGCTGAGCCGGGTCTTCCAGCAGGATTCGATCGAGTGTCACGCAGAAGTGGTCTGCATCGGATTCAGAAAAAATCAGCGGCGGACGCAGCTTGATCACGTTGTGATGCGGGCCGTCTGTTCCAGTGAGGATTCCTTCTTCGCGCAGACGATTGACCACGTAGGATGCTTGAGCAGGCGCTGGCGCACGTGTCTCGCGAGATTGAACGAGGTCAAGTCCGAGGAACAGGCCGGATCCCCGTACATCGCCGATGAGAGCGCGCCGTTGGTGAAGACGGGTGAACTCATTGATGAGCAGACGCCCGATGCGCAACGCGTTTGCCTGTAGGCCTTCCTCCCGCAATACGTCGAGGACGGCAAGTCCGACTGCGCAGGAAACCGGGTTCCCGCCGAACGTACTGAAAAATTCCATGCCGTTGTCGAATGCGTTTGCGATTTCGCGCGTGGTGACGACCGCCGCCAGCGGAAATGCGTTGCCGATTGGTTTGCCGAGCACCACGATGTCGGGCACGACACCCTGTGTTTCGAATCCCCAAAAGTGCGTGCCGAGCCGGCCAAAGCCGACCTGTACTTCATCGGCGATGCACACGCCGGCTGCGGCGCGGACGTGACGATACGATTCCGCTAAATAACTCGGCGGAAAAACGATTTGACCTCCGACGCTGGGCAGGGTTTCTGCGATGTAGGTCGGCCGTTTTCCTTGTGTCTGCAGCCCCCGGCAGGTCTCGCCTACGTTTGCGGCGTATTTGGCGCCGAGGTCGGGTTCGCCGCGACGATAAATGCCGCGATAGTCGTCCGCAAGCGGCGCAACATGCACCCACGGCTTCTTGCCACTTCCGCCCGAGCCGTTGAATTTGTAAGGGCTGATATCAATCAGCGTGTTTGTGTGTCCGTGGTATGCGTGTTCGAGGACGATCGTGTCCTCGCATTCCGTGTATGCGCGGGCGAGCCGCAGGGCCAATTCGTTGGCTTCACTGCCAGAATTTACGATGTAGCAGACGCGCAGGGGGTCAGGCAGTAGCTGCGTCAGCCGCTCCGTGTACTTCAAAATATTGTCGTGGAGATAGCGCGTGTTGGTGTTCAGCAGCGCCAACTGCTCTTGCGCGGCGCGCACTACGCGCGGATGGGAATGCCCGACGAGCGGCACGTTGTTGTAAACGTCGAGATACGCGCGGCCTGTCTCGTCGTAGAGATGCTGGCGCCAGCCGCGTACAATTTTCAACGGCTTACGATACGAGATGCCTAGGTTGCCGCCAAGGAGCTCACGGCGGCGGGGAACGATTTCTTCCGGCGTGCTTTCGACAGGTGGGATCTTCTCGGCGGGAATTCCCAGCAACAAGTTCGGATCGGGCGACAGGCTGGTCCAGATCGAACGCTCGGAAGCGCGCGCGACGCCAGGAAATTCCGCGTCACGATCGAGTAGATCGAGGATGACTTGAAAGTGTAGATGAGGCGGCCAGCCGCCATTCTCGTGCAGCGTACCAACGCGAGCGAACACTTCGCCGCGCGCAAGCGCCTGACCTGGCTTCAATTCGCGCAATGTTTCGCGCGTGAGATGACCATACAGCGTGAAAAATTCGTCGCCATCACCGGTTTCGTGCCGCAGGATCACCAGTGGACCGTAGTCGAGTTCGGCCATGTTTTCCGCGAGGAGATATACGACTCCTTCGAGTGGCGCACAAACTGGAGTGCCAGGTACGACAAACAGATCAAGCCCCAAGTGGATGGTTCGTCGCTCGTTTCGGTTTGCCTCGTCTCCGCCATATTGCGCGGTTGTGTAAAGTAATCTCGCTTCGTTGTACCGACCGATCCCGATGGCAACGCGTTCGTGTTCCATTCGCTCGAAAATTGCTCGCGTCAGCGCATGGCTCTCTGTAGTTGCCGGATTTGCGCCCAGCATCGAGCTTGCTGCACTTAAGTCAAAAACGTGAAGCGGCGTCGTTCGTAGGTCAGCCTCAACTGCACTCGAGCCGGCATCGCGCTGCTGTTTTAGCCAGGCCGTAACCTTTTGCGCTTTAGGAACTGCTGACCGCCCGCAGGCGTCGCGCAGTGCGTAATGTGCGAAACGCGGTTGAATTTTCGCCAGCTGCTCCAGAGCGACCCAAGCCTGGTCTTCGGTCACGGTCACATAGGGGTCGTCAGGCTTCTGTTTTTTTCGCGCGGCCGAGTTTACGACGCTCACCGCGAGGCGCATTCCAATCAGCGGAAAGAGGGCTGCCACTTCGGGATCGGTTAAGGAAAATGCGCGATAAAATCCGCGAGCGATGTCGCGCGCGATGCTTAAAGGATCGTTCTTGCCAAGCAGCGCATAGGCAGTTGCGATCGCTGGTTCGCTGACTATCCATCCATGGTGCATGTCGCCGAAATCGATCACGCCTGCGATTTTCCGCGGTTGGGGCCACGCCGGACTTATCAAAACATTGTGATCGTTGGCGTCGCCATAGATCGGCCCCGTTCGCAGGTTTGAGCGCCGCACCTCGACTTCTTTCTCGTAAAGTGAAAGAAAATATTCCACCAGGGCGCGCCGCGATGGCTCTTCGATGTGGTGGAGTTGACTGCGAATCCAGCCCGCCCGCGAGGAATCCCATTTGAGTTCGCGATGAACCGCGGGATGAGAAAACGTCGCGAGGGCCGCGTCCAGTTCGCCGAGAAATCTGCCCAGGCCTTCCAGAATCTCTAGTGAATGCGGATTGGTTTTTTCGAGAGTAATGCCGGGCAGAAAGCTCAGCATCCAAACAAGGCGCCTCTGACCAGCAGAATCACTCGTCTCCGCGAATTGCGTTTGTTTTCTCGTACTTTGGACACGAGGCAGTGGCAGATGAGCAGCTTTTTCCCGTAGATGTTCTAGCGCAGCACACTGCATCTCGATGAACGACGCCTCGCGCGCCGGGTGCATACACTTCAAAATAAATTCCCTGTCGTCGTTCGTTCTTAGATGGAAATTGCAGTCGTACTCTCCAGGCAAAGTGGCGGCGGCCGCTGCCACACCATACAGTTCGGCGGCTAGGCGTTCCGCCTCCTCGATCGACACCGCAACCGTTGTGCGCTCTTCCGAAAACATGCCTGAAATCTTATCGGCATCCGTTCCGAGCGTCCATTCGGGGCAACCAGTTCAAACCAAGTGATGGCTTAAAATAAGTGAGAGGAGACTTCAACAGAATGAAGCTCAAGATTCCGGACGGCGATTTTAGTGCCTATCTCTTCGACTGTGACGGTACGATCGCGGATTCCATGCCGTTGCATTACATTGCGTGGAAAAAGGCGCTCAGCGAGTGGAATTGCGAATTCGACGAGAAGCTTTTTTATGAATGGGGAGGCATGCCCATCGTCGAAATCGTCGCTACTTTGAACAAACAGCGTGGATTGAGCATGCCGGTGGAGACCGTCGCGCACCGGAAAGAAAATCTCTATTTCGAATTGCTGCCGCAGTTGAAAGCCGTGCCGGAAGTGCTGGAACACATCGAAGCGAAACACGGTCAAGTGCCTTTCGCGGTCGTTTCCGGCAGCGCGCTCGATTCCGTGACGGCTTCGCTCACGACGCTGGATCTTCTCGACCGCTTCGACACCTTGGTTTGTGCGGGCGACTACAAGAAAAGCAAGCCCGATCCGGAAGGTTTCTTGCTTGCGGCTTCGCGCCTTGGTGTGGCGGCTGAATCGTGCCTGGTGTTCGAAGACACCGATATGGGCATTCAGGCGGCGACGGCTGCTCGAATGGCTTCGGTCAGAGTTCCGCCGCCCTGGGAACGAAGTGCTTCGAACGGGTTTACTTAGTTAACGCTGACCGGTCCGTTCACCGTCGAAACGCGCACCAACGTTGGTCCGGAGCCAAACTCCACGCGCTTGCTGTTGTCATCCCAAGTCTTGCGGCCTTCGTTGCAAACACTTGCCGCGCAGCTGAACGGCCCGTGGCCATCCGATTCCAGTACCACACCGGACTGGTAGCCTGACGGCACGTGCAGGGTCACGGGACCATTCGTCGCATGAGCTTCGAGTCCTGCGCCGTTCCAATTTGTTCCATCGAGATTGACGGTGATCGGTCCATTCTGCGTGCGCACGTCTAGCTTTCCGCTATTCTCTTCCAACGAGATGGGGCCATTCTCCGCCCGCACGGTTAAGTCGCCCTTGCACTTCTCGACCGTAACCGGCCCGTTGACTGCATGCACTTTCAGATTTCCTTCCACCGAATACACGCCCATTGGACCATTGTGAACGTTCAAATCCATCACGGCTCCACGCGGCGCCTTGATCAGCAAGTGCGCGCTCCACTCGCGGCGCGAACTTGGCCCGTTAACGCTCAATTCTCCATTCGAGAGATTCAATTTGATCTGACCGAGCACGCTCTCCGCGTCATTGCCTGGACGCGCGGCCTTGCAAAGGGTCACGGAATAGTTGGCCTGGTCCCAACCGCGCACCTGCACGCCGCCGTTGTGTTCGCCCACAACGCGAAGCGTGGAAGCTTCCGCCTTGGTGATGGTTTTTTCTTCCGATTGCATGACGCCTTCGCGCCCGTCGAATTGGATATGCAAATCGCTGCAGCTGTCCGCGGGCCATCCATCGTGTCTGGTCGACATTTCGATAGTGTGCTCGCTGCTGATGTGTTGAGAAATCAGACGCGGCGTTGCCGTCACCAGGACGGCCGTCCAGACTGAGATGCCGATCGCCGATAGGAAAGTGCGGGAAACCATGGACTTCACCTCCAGCCATATAGACGACGGGAAAGACTGGTGGTCAGGTCAGGTGCGAAAGAATTTTGGCTGTTTTTCAGCATGCCTTGTGGAGAGGGTTTCGGACTCAATTGAGCGGCCAGCCGCTGAAGTCTTCGTCATCGCCAATAGGTGGACCGTCGGGCGGCTCGGAGGGTGTGGTTAAGTCGAGTTTCTTTGGATCCTTCTGATACTGCTCGACTTGCTTGATGGCAAACAGTACGTGCGCCTGCTCTGAGGTGTCAACGATGCTTAGTTTGTTGTGGAGCATCCACTCCTTCAACGTTCCAGCCGTCTGGCTGGCGATGGCTCTAACCTGCGTAGTCGCCTGGTCATTCGTGGCCAAGGAGAGCAGGTTAAAAAGCACGATATCGTCTACCACCCGAGCAATCTCCCCTTGGTACCCGGAGGGATGCGGCGTTTTCCAGGTTGCAGCAATGATAGCGTCGAGGACTTCCTGCAAGCTGGGATTCGTGGCATTGCGCGAGTGAAACTCCACCAAGCGTGCCGCCCTTTCAGGATTGAAGAGAAATTGAAGCGTTTGTTGAGCGGCCGCTTCGGCTGGAGCGAGGGCGTCGAATGCCGGGCCGGTGTGAATCTTAAAGTGTTCGCGGCCACGCTCGTAACCGGGTGGCCGAGGCGGAATTAGTTGGAGCAGCGGCTCCGGCAAGGCAAGTACGGAAGGCTTCAGAGTCGTAAGGACCGCGGCGAGAGCACGCCGTTGTTCCGCTGGCGCGACTATCTTTGTCGCGATTTCACCGTCGCCGCGTGATGCAAACGTGTAGTCCATTCCTCCGACAACTTTCGAGGCTGCTTCCACTTGGTAGCGATGAAGCATGTAAATTGGCACGAGCGCATCTTCGATGGTCGCCAGCGGCGCGCCTTCGCGAATGTTGTTTTCGCCGAAACGCTTCAGCGCCGCCGCGCGGACCTGCATCAGCTGGTTCAACTCGTCCACAGCGTTCGAACCCGAGTCCCACAAATGTGCAACGCTACTCGAACTTCCAGCGGGGCGCGCGTCCTGGTCCGTCAAGAATCGCAAGCCTCTGCCATAGGCTTCTAGCAGTGTTTTGTTCAATGCCAGCGTTTCATCCGTGCCTGCCGGGAAGTCCTGGTAGCCCCACGCGATCGACACCTTGTCCCACTCGCCGATTCCTGTCGCGTACGCATCGCCCAAATCAATCGAGCCATCCGCGGCCAGCTTTGCCACCGGCGGTGGGTAGTCCATTACCGAAGAGCGGTTCACCGTGCTCGCTGAGTAGTTGTGCTCCAGCCCTAGCGTGTGACCCACTTCGTGCGCGGCGAGCTGCCGCAGGCGTGACAAAGCCATCGCTTGCATTTTCGGCGAAACCGGCTTGCCCTTTTCATAGGGAGCTAGCAGTCCCTCCGCAATTAAATAGTCCTGCCGCACGCGCAGCGAGCCAAGGGTGACGTGCCCTTTGATGACTTCTCCGGTCCGTGGATCGATCACGCCCATTCCATACGACCAACCGCGCGTCGCACGATGAACCCACTGGATGACGTTGTAGCGCAGGTCCATCATGTCTGCGCCTTCCGGCAGCATCTCCACGCGAAACGCGTTTTTGTAGCCGGCCGCTTCGAATGCCTGGTTCCACCAGCGTGCGCCTTCCAGCAGCGCGGAACGAATCGGCTCGGGCGCTCCGCGGTCCAGGTAGTAGACAATTGGCTCGACCGGTTCGCTCATTGCGGCTGCCGGATCTTTTTTTGCCAGCCGATGGCGGGCAGCCCAACGCTTGACGATTGGCTCGCTGACCGGCGTCGCATAATCCATGTAGGAAATTCCGAAGAAGCTCGATCGCGGATCATACGCACGCGGTTTATATCCAGGCGGCGGCAACTGAACGAACGAATGATGTTCGCGCACGGTAATCGCCGAAGGATCCGGCGTGACGTCACGCACCCACTTCCCGGGTTCGTCGCCCGTGAACGTCAAGGTCGCTTCCACTTCGGTATTCAGAGGAAAACTCTTTGTGTTCGGCAAATAGATGGCGCTTCGCGAGGCATCGAGCTTGTATGTTCCCTGCTTTGTTTTCTTCAGAGCAGCCGTCACGCTGTGTGCATCGCGCAGGAAGAAGTCCGTCGCGTCCACCAGCACGTGTCCGCCTTCTTCGGCTGCCGAGGTAAATCCCCACAGCACCGACTCCGCGAACGAATCGTGCACGGCACGGCGTTCATCGCCATCATTGCTGACGGCGCGAAAATTCAAATTCTCCTGAACCAACAGAACCTTCGGCCCGCTACGTTCGAACCGCACCATCCGCGTAGCACCAAGCTGCCCGCGATCGAGGCCGATGTCGTTTGAACCGACGCCTGCCGGCAGCCCACTTTGGTACAGAAATTCCGTGTCCCACTTGTCGATCTCCAGCCACAACTTGCCGGCCTTCACGTCCCAATACAAATTGAAATAGCCGGCGAGCTTCTGAGTGTCCTTTGTTTTCTCCGCAATTGTTCCGGTCTGCGCTCCACAGCTGCCGGCGCCGACCAGCAGCGCGCAAATCGCCGCCGCCGTTCTGACGCCGCGGAAAGAACCCTTCTCCATGTTCACATCCTCCAAATCGAACGAACGTTTTACACTAAAACTCGCGCCGGCGCACTTCGCAGGGTTTTCGTTGCTGGTGTCGCATGTGTTTGCTACCATCCGCTGCAATCCAGTGTCAGCCGGCAGCTACATCATTCGAGGAGGAATTGCAGGCAGGGAACGCTTGCGCATTCTCTCCCGCGTCATGCGTCCGACGTCACTCGCGTTGCTGCAGCGAGCTGGCCTTCAGACAGGGATGAACGTCCTCGAAGTCGGTTGCGGTGGCGGCGACCTGGCCTTCGACATCGCGCGTATCGTTGGTCCCACGGGCCGCGTGCTAGGCACCGATATCGACCAAACCAAGCTTGATCTCGCCGCCAGTGAAGCGGTCGCGCACAACCTGACAAACATCGCGTTTCAGCCTGGAAACATTGCGGAATCGGCTCCTGCCGGAAGTTTCGATTTCGTTCACACACGTTTCGTCTTGACCCACCTCACCAACCCGTCGCAGGCTCTGACGCACATCCGCGCTGCCTTGCGTCGCGGCGGAACCGTCGTTCTCGAAGACATCGATTTCAGCGGATACTTCTGCTATCCCGACTGCGCCGCGCTGGGGTGTTATGTCCAGCTCTATACGGAAACAACACGGCGCAGGGGCGTGGACGCCAATATCGGGCCACGGCTGCCGTCGCTCCTCGCCGAAGCTGGATTCGAAAATATCCAGGTAAACATCGTTCAGCCCTCGGGGTTCGAAGGCGAAGTGAAATTGATCACTCCGCTGACGATGGAAAATATCGCTGACGCAGTGATTGCTGAAGGCCTCGCAACCGCGAAGGAAATCGATGGGATCGTCTCGGACCTTTACAATTTCGCGAACACACCTGGGACTCTCGGGTGTACGCCGCGCATCTTCGAAGCGTGGGGCAGACGGCCCGCTTAGCCCTCCTTTTTCTGTGAGAATCGTGCGTCCGTCCGCGCGCGTGGAGCAATCGCGTTTTGCTATAATCTGGTTCTTCGGTAGCTTCCGCGATGGCTAAACTCCGAATTTCCGTCGTTCAGTACTTGAACACCGCGCCACTCGTACGCGGTTTCACGCATGGTTTTCTGCAAGGCAAATACGATCTTTCGTTCACTGTGCCATCGCAGTGTGCGGAAGCGTTACGCACAGGCGCCGCCGACGTCGCCATCATTCCCGCGATCGAGTATCAGCGGATCCCGAATCTCGTGGTGCTCCCTGATCTGTCCATCGCTTCGAAAGAGCGTGTGCGCAGCCTGCTCATCGTTTCGAAAATGCCGATCCACGCGGTCCGCAGCCTTGCGCTCGACCAAAGTTCACGCAGCACGCAAGCGTTGACTCGCATCCTGTGCGAGGATCGCTGGAACATCGCTCCACAATTCACCGAGGCGACGCCAGACATCGCACAAATGCTGCAGAACTCTGACGCCGCGCTCGTCATAGGAGATCCGGCGCTTCGCATCGCGATCCATGCGGAGCAATGTGCAAAGCCCGGAACCGACGGTGAATGGATCTGCACGGGAGCACAAATCGGAGTAGCGCAGACGCCGAAACTGCATCTTTACGATGTTGTGCACGAATGGTGGCAGCTTACCGAACGTCCGGCGGTCCTTGCAGTTTGGGCGGCGCGTCCGGAAGTCGCCACGCTAGAACTTGCGGCCGATTTTTCGGACTCACTCGCCTTCGGCCTGAAGCACCTTCCGGAGATCTGTGCCGAAGCGGCCCGCGAGCTGCAGCTTCCTGAAAAAGAGCTCTCGCTCTATCTCCGCACGAATATTGACTACTCGCTGGACGCCGAAAATCTCAAAGGCTTAAACGGATTCTTCACTCGTGCCGCTCGCCTCAGCCTCATCCCGCAAGCCAGCCCGATCGTCTTGGCCAGTTCAAGCAAAGCTTCTGTCGCCTAGCTGTGATCAGCCTTGGCTGTCCGTGCCCTTGCTTCGACGAAGAAAGCTGGAATAAGAATTTTCTCTTTCGACGTTTAACTGTTGACTGTGGATTTCCGCTTTCCCATTTTCATCTCCAGCTCTTCCAGCGTCCTTGGCCAATCTTCCCGCAGTAACCGTGAGAATGCCCGGTCGGCCAGCAATTTCCCGCTCGTCTGACACGAGGGACAATAGTTCGTTTCGTTCGAAGCGTATTTGATCCGTTGGATCGCTGTGCCACATCGCGGACACGGCTGCTTGTACTTCCCATGCACAGCCATCTCCGGCCGGAACGCCGTTACGCCTTCTGGGAACTTGTTTCCCGTTTCGCGTCGCAGCCGATCCACCCATTCCGTCAGTGATTTCCGAATCCCGTCATATAGGCGCTGGATTTCGGTCGAGCTCAGTTTCTGGGTCAATGCCATCGGCGAAAGCCGCGCCTCCCACAAGATCTCGTCCGAGTATGCGTTGCCGATCCCGCTGAACAGAGTCGGATCGGTAAGGGCCCGCTTTAGTGTGTGATTCTCAAAGAGAAGAGCCTCGGTGAACGCACCGACATCGCTTTCTAAGACTTCCAGTCCACCCGGATCGAGTTCGCGCAATCCTTCTTCACCGGACAAGACTTGGAGTGAAGCTCGCTTTTGCGAACCCGCTTCGCTCCACATCAGCGACCCATTCGAAAAATCAAATGCCGCGAAATTCCCATTTCGGGAAACTGTCTTTCCTTTCTTTGCTCCTTCCTCTACCCAATGCAGCCGTCCGGCAATCATCAGGTGCAGCACCAGCCAGATTCCATCTTCCAATCCGATGCAGATTCTCTTTCCGAGCCGGCGCAGCTCAAGCACCGTTCTTCCAAACGCGTTCTCCAGCGGGGGCGTGGCTGTGCGCAACAAAAATGGCGACATGTTTCTGACGCGCTCGAGCCTTTGCCCGAGAATTCGCTTCTCTAGAGCCTCAATATAGACGGTAATATCCGGCAGCTCCGGCATTTACGCGATCGCTTTCTCTTCCAGCGCCTGGCGCTACTTTGCGCTGGATTTCGCACTCAGATTCGTTCTGGATCCACGGTCTCCGCCATCTCGAGGTATGCGCACAACGCATTCGCGAGTTGCATTTGGCGTGGGCTTCGGCAATCCGGCTCGAACAATTTGGGGCTTCCGACCAGGATCACCGCCGACATTGCGCGCGAAGTCGCCACGTTGAGCCGGTTCAAGCTATACAAAAATTCCATCCCGCGCGGCGCATCTTCGGGTGACGATGTCGTCAGCGAGTAGATGACAATCGGTGCTTCCTGTCCTTGAAACTTGTCCACGGTCCCGACTCGCATCCCGGGCAAACGACCCAGCAAATCACTCACCTGCGCGTTGTACGGCGCCACAATCAAAATATCGTCTGGCTGCAAGTTGCGGCTCTCTGTGCCGCGACAAAACCGTACCTTTGGCTTCAGCAAATTCGCAACGATGCTTGCAATCCGCTCGACTTCCTCCGCGGACGAATTTCGGTTGCCCCCGTGCTGAATCGGCACGTACCACAATCCTGCGCCCTTCACCCACGGGTGCCCCTCAATCACGTATCCCTTCAGCACGTCACGCGAACTCAATCGGCCTTCGTAAAACAGCTCCGACGTAAACTTGCAAATGTTTGGGTGCAACCGCCACGTCTCAGGTAGCAGCAGGCCCACGTCCGGCAAAATCGTTTTGTGTTCGCCCAGCAAATGCTCCAACGCCGACTTCTCCGCTCCGTCCGGATGGCTTCCTTTCAGCGGCCGCTCCAATTGTTGCGGATCGCCAATCAGTACCAGGCTTTTCGCCGCGTGAGCCACCGCAATCACGTCCGCCAGCGCCATCTGCCCGGCTTCATCAATAAACAGCACCTCCACCGCGTTTGCCATCTCTTCGCGCGACCACAGGAACGAAGTCCCGCCGATGACATTCACCGAGCGGCTCTCCAGCGCGTCGAAAATCTCTTCGTTTTTGCGCGCAACGGCAATGCCGGGTTCCGCTTCTCCTTCATTCCAGCGCTGGAGGCAGCAAACGCTCCGAATCTCTTTTTCTGATGCGGCCTTCACGACCTCCTGCAGGAGCTTGCGAGTCACTTTGTGGCTCAACGCCGTGACGCCGACTCTTTTACCTTGCTTGACCAGGTCGCAGATCATCCTCGCGCCCGTGAACGTCTTCCCGGCTCCCGGCGGCCCTTGAATCGCAAACGTCGTTTCTCGCATCGCGCTTCCGATGCGGCAAGCCGTCTCTTCCGTCAATTCACGCGGTAAGGCAAGCACGGTCTCTCCAGCCGCCAGGCGCGGGGCTTTTCGCAACATCAAATCGCGCGCTGCCCGAAATGTGCCGTCCTTATCGATCTCATTCTCCGCAACCCACTCGGCGACGCGAAACAAAGCATCGGCCTGTTGCGTCACTGGCAGCGGCGCGTCCCAAACATACACCGCCGGCGGATGCAACTCCGCTGACTTCTTGGTCTTCTTTACATCCGCCGTGCGTCCTGCGAAATCGACCGCGACCACCGTCCCGAATCTTTCGCCTTTGCAATAAAGGATGTCGTCTTCGCGGACTTCCGTTTCCTGTTTCTCAAAGGAATAGCGTTCGACGGGAAGCTTGTTCTGTACGGTCACTGTTTTTACGTGACGCAGTCCGCCGAGCCCTGACCGTTCCTCCAGCAATTCGTCTTCATCTAGTTCGGCCAAGCGGAAGCCTTCCCACCATGTAGCCTTATCTTCCCGGCGATGCCAGTCCAGCAATTGTGCCAACAGCCACTGAGCTTGTTGCGCATCCGAACGCTCGCCACGATCCACCGGCACGTCTTTCGTCAGCCGCTCTGCCAACGCCTTTATGCGCTGCTGCCGCTCATTCAGCTCTTCAGGGGGCTCTGGATCCCCTGCCACCGGTCGCGAAATCTTCTGGCCCTTATCAATCAGTTTTGCGCGCTCCGTCTCAAGCCAATCCCGCAGCCCGGCTGTAGACTCGCAATCCTCGCGGTTGTAGCCTTCCATTGCGACACGCTGCTTGTCGTCCAGTGTTTCGCCCTTCCACCCTAGCTCCAAGTGATGCTCGATGTAGCGCATCGCTGCGCGCGAAGCGTCTAGCGACGTTTTCCTCTGGAATCCGTAAAACGCCTCCATCTTCTTCAACGAATATTCTTCGACGCTCGCGCGTAGCCCCTGCTTGACGACGCGATGTAGGTCCACAAAAACTCCAGCGCGCAGCATCCCGTCCATCTCTTCTTCGCGCGTTGCATACTGCCCCATCAATCGCTTAAACGCGCTCGGCTCGTTTGCGCCGTAGTGATACACGTGCATCCGAGGTTCTTCGGTCCATCTCCGGACAATTTCGTCCATCAGCCATTCGAAGCCGTGCTTCTCGTCTTCCGGCGTCAGCGTCCATCGCTTCTCGTACACCAGTTGGCCGTTCACATCCCGCGCCGAAAAACCGAACAAATACTGCTGGCCCTGTGTTCCCGCAAATGGATCGCCTTCCAGATCAACGAACATGTCCAGCCGGTTCGGCTCCGGTAACCGGCAATATCCCATTCCCTCAAGCACGGGTAAAATCGCTTCGTGTACGGGTTTCTTTTTCGTTCGCCCCTCCACCTGTACACGCGCTTGCTCGCGAATTCGCTCAAAGCCTTCCCGCGACCCATACCGCGGCTTTTGCGTCAGCGGGATTGGCATTTCGGCGAGCCGCGCCACAGTCTCTACATTCCACTCTTTCAGTTGGTCGCGTTGCTGCGTCCGTATTCCCGATACCAGCGACAAATGATCATCCGCGCGCCTCTGCGCTTCGCACTCTTTGAACCACCGGCAGATATTGCAATGCTCCACCGGCTCCGGATACGTGTCCGCGCCTCCTTCGATTTCGAAAAGACTTCCCTGCGCTGCTGCCAGCGCTGAACCGTTCGTCGCCCGCAGCATCTCGCGCTTCACGTAGCGAAAATATGCCGCGTACTCTGCCACGCGGTATCGCTCGCCGGTGAACCCGCCGCTCGGCGTCACCACCCACATACACTCCGGTGCAAATTGAGGATTTCCGCCTTGCGCTACTCCCAACAACTCCGAATACACGGAGAGTTGCAAGATCGTTCCGGCTTTCGTCTCTCTCGCCAGCTTCGTATCCTGCACTTCGTACGACCACTTCCAACTCTTGCTTGGCCGCTCAACCCGCAGCAGAACGTCGGGCCGCCCAAACCACTGCCCGTCTCGAAGCGCACCCTGGGCTATAACTTCCGCTCCCTCTCCCATCAGCCGGAGCGTCTCCGCAATCAACGCGTCGTCGCTGCCGCGCTCCGACAGGCGCACTACCCGCAGCCGCTTTTCCTCTTCCAGGTACGTCAGATAGGCAGCCTCGTGCCGCTTCCCCAACTCCTGAATCACCTTTAAGTCCGGCGCCGCCCACTTCGGCGCAGACCTTGCCCCGCGCGCCACTGACCACTCCAGCTGCGTCAAATGCCGGCACGCCAGATGATTGCTTACATCGGTCGCCGCCAGCCTTAGTTGCCCGTGCAAAATCTTCATTGCAACTCAAAGACTAGACCACTTCGTATCCAGCCGCCATAAGTTCGCGACCGGCTACCTCGAGAACGGCGTGGGCGGTGGATTTGACGAAGCCTATCTAGCAGAAAACAGGATAGTTATGGACAGCTTGACGCTAACCGGTTACTGGCCGCTCGTACTAAAACCCCGGTAACCTGTACTTTGGCTCCGTCGGCCCATTGGTTGTTTTCCCAACCCTCCTTAAAGTGGCATAACGGGTTGGGGGCCGCGCGGGGACAGCGGTTCCGCAAGGGACCGTGTGCGTGCTACCCAACCCGGTTTCTTTCTCTCGGCCGAGGGGCCGGGCAGCCGGCCCTCTTACTTTCGGCCCCTTCCTTGCATCCCATCCTTCGGCACCTTCACCAGCCACCTGTGCAATGAACTACTTAGCGCGTCTCACAATCGTTTTGTGCCGTGTCGCCGGCGGGTTTCGCCGACAGGTCGCGCGTGCTTTTCTTTCATGGGTCGTTGTCTTAGTGTTCGTCGGCTTCGCCTCACTTCTCGCCGCGAGTTCACCGATTCACGCCGCGGCAGATCCGCCGTCCTTCAAGCGCAAAACCATGGAGGCGTTCTCGGCCTACGTCGGCGCAACCGAGGCGCGCAATAACGCGGAGTTACAAGGCGGAAAGAATTTTTTGTGGGTCGATTCGCTACCGGAAGCGGCTCGCAATCGCGCCTACAAAGCGCTCGCCACGGGCGAAACGCAAATTGAGCAGCGCAACACACTCGCCGATGGTCGCGAAATCCCGTGTCCCGACGGTATGATCCACCACTGGGAAGGGTTGATTTTCGTACCGGGCGCGCGCATCGACGATGTTCTGAAAATTCTGGAAGATTACGACCATCACTCCGTTTACTACACACCGGACGTGACTCGCTCCAAACTGGAAGATCGCGACGGCGAACATTTCCGCGCTTTTCTTCGCTTTCGCCGGCAAAAAGTTATCACTGTTGTGCTCAACACCGAGCATGACATCCACTATTTTCGCGACAGCGCGCAGCAGGCGCACAGCCGAAGCTCCGCTACGCACATCGCCGAAGTGGACAACGCCGGCAAATCCAACGAACGCGAGAAGCCGCGTGACGACGACAACGGTTTTCTGTGGGGAATGGAAACCTGGTGGCGTTTGCTGGAAAAAGACGGCGGGGTCTACGTGCAGAGCGAAGTCGTTTCTCTCACGCGCGACATTCCGACCGGACTCGGTTGGATGGTCGGCCCTTTCATCACGTCGATCCCAAAGGACACGCTCAGCTTCACTCTGGAAGCCACGCGCAAAGCCGTGCTGGCGCAACTAAAGGAACGCTCGGCAGGTAGGTAAGCGAAAGCAATCTGGTTGGGTTATCGTCCTGCGGCTTTCTTCCTAGCAGCGGCCTTTTCCAACAATCGGCGCAGCTCGGCAGCGTGCTCATCCCAGGAAAATTTGTAAGCTGTCGCAACAGCGTTCTCTGCCAGCGTTGTGCGCAATTGCGTGCCCATCGCAAGCGTGCGGATCGCATCCGTCAATTCGGTAGCGTTTTCGGGATCTCTTAGCAACAACGCATCGAAGCCGTTGGTCAGCCATTCGCTCACGCCGGCTCTGGGACTGACGATGACGGGCAGTCCGCACGCCATCGCTTCCAGCACCGGCAGGTTGAACGAGTCTTCCAGCGACGGCGCTACTAGAATGTCCGCCGCCGCATACAATTGCCGGACATCGGCAACCGGCGTGCAAAATTCGACGCATTCTCGCACGCCTGCGATCGCAGCTCGCGCGCGGAAAGGAGCCTGTTCGTCCTGGCCAACCACCAGCAATCGTAGCGGCAAGTCCTTGCACTTCGCTATCGCAGCCAGCAGCGCAGTGAGACCTTTGTTTCGCCAATCGTTACCTATCAGCAGCAGTGCGGTCTGCTCGGGCAATACATGTCGCTGCTTACGGGCCACTTCGCGCATCGGAGCGACTGACGCGGGCGAAAAGTGGTCAACATCCACGCCATTGGGAATCACTGCGACATCGTCGCGCCCGAAATATTCCTTCAGTTGTTGCGCGGTATGTTTGGACACTGCAGCGAGAGTTACTTGCGGATCGCGATAAATCCCCCGCTCGAGTTTGCAGAGGAGCGCGTAATACAACCTGCGATGCAGGCCACGCAGCCCGACGCGATCGTCCGCGGTTTGCAACTCCGCAAGGCGGTGAAAAACGGCATGAACCAGAATTACATCGGCGTCGAGTGCATTGATGCCCGGAGAAAAAATTACGTCCGGCTTGTTTCGGCTTCGCGAAATCTCCCGCTGGCGCACTCGGCGGTTCAGCCACAACCAGCCAGGAAATCCAAACAGCAGCGGCCCGGGAACTGCGCCCACACGATGCCAACGAATTCGGTTCGGCATTGCCACGACTTCGTCATCCCGGCAAAGACTTCTGATGTCGGCCACGCGTTGCGCGTACAAATCAACGTCATCGCCGTACCTCACCGCGAGTCGCTCTATCAGTTCGGCTACTGCCCTTTCGGTGCCGTGCCGCTTGTCTACAAACGGCGAAATCACCGCTGTCCGCAAGTTTCCCCGCAGCTCATTTTTTCGACCGGATGGCCGCAATCATGCCATAGGTGCCGTTAGGGTTGTAGGCGACGGCTTCGAACCCAAGATCCTTCAGTGCATCGAGCAGGTTGCGATGCGAGAAGCGAGTCGAGAGATGGTCGTGATATTCCATTACGATCCGGCCGACTCGGTTGATCAAGGCAGGATCCGAATCCAGGATGATCTCGAATTCGCAGCCCTCGCAATCCAGCTTCAGAAAATCGCATCGCTCAATTTTGTACCGCTCGAAGAGAGTGGCCAAGCTCACCACTTCGACGGCTTCCTGATTTTTTGACGGTCGCGGCGCAGCGAGCGAAAACGAGACGGGATCACTGTCGACATCCAGCAAGGCGCGGCCATCCTCTCGGGCGCATGCGAGCTTGAGCGGAACGATGTTTTCGGCGCGGGCGGTATTGTCGCGCAGAAGAGAAAAATTCGAGGAAGAAGGCTCCAGGGCATAAACAATACGTGCTGTCCTCGCGGCAAGGAGCGAAAACACGCCGACGTTGGCGCCGACATCCACGACCACCGAATTCGATGGAATCGAAAAATGCCTGGTATAAGACCGGTGATACCAGATGTCGCTGAAATGCGGCCAGAGTGAGTGTGCCGGCGTAGCCGCGATTACCGGTCCTCGCCTGAGGCGGATTTCAGTAACGGCTTCACCTGCCGACGCGCGCGGCAGCACTTCACGCCAGTTCGCGAGGTCCAAGAAAGCGTTTCCAGCGATCCTTGCGCGGCGTAACACTCCACTCATCGTGGTCCGCCAAGGACCGTGGTGCCAGCGGAGACGGGGACGGTCTCATACATTCGATCTGGAGACGGCGTTCTGGCCGACTCTGCTCCTGGCGCAAACTGTGCGGAAAGCGCGATTTTGGGCAGGCGAAACAGGACACCAAGCAGAATCCACAAATAAGCGTTGACGAGAAAGTCTTGATAGAAAGTTAGACTGTTATAACCCATCGGGAAGAAAATCAAAAATATCAGCCAAAAAATCACGAATGCTAGAGGAAACCATGGAGAACCACGCAAGCTTTTGACCAAGCGCCAAGCGGCAGCGCAAATCGAAACACCTAAGACGATCCAAAGCAGCAGGCCGACAATTCCCATCTCGACAACAAGTTGGCCGTAGCCATTCTCTACGCTGATGCCGGTGCTCGGTGCTTTCAGAATGCGCGCGACATACTGGATGCCAAGAGAAGCGGTGCCGATTCCGTAGCCATAGGGCCAACGTGGTGTGTTGAACGCAGCGAGAAAATTCCTGAGAGGATAGTCTCGAGTACGGTAAGCGAGTTCGCTAGCGGTGCTGTAAGGGCTTAGAGTCTCTGAGTAGATGGCCACGCGCGAACCCACTTCTTCCGGAAAAAGCACGGCAAGAACGACGATCATCAGACCGCCCAGCAGCGCTACGCGTTGCATGGAGCGAAAAACCCTGCTGACTTCCTTCTGCTTCCAGGGAGCCCCCCAGAGGAAGGCCGCGACTATGACCAGCGTATTGCCGACGCACCACATGATCACGCCTCGCGACGTGCTCATGAGGGCGGCACCCGCCAAGACACCGATTGAAACATAAGCCAGCAAACGGCCGACTTTAGTCCGCAAGAGCAGATAGCCGCCAAAGCCAATCAGAATGACCCAGCTGGCGATGATGAGATTCTGAAGGCGGCCTGTACTGACGAACACCGAGTTGGGCCGGTAAGCGATTTGGCCGGTGAGCGGAGAAATTCGGTAAAGCGTGCTAAGTTCCCGGATATCTTCCTGGAGCGTGCCAGGATTCAGGAATTTCGGCCCGATAATCGCCTGGGCAATTCCCAATCCGCCGACAACCAGCAGAAGAATCGCATTGAACATGAAGAAGCGGCGCAGATCCTTCTCGGAATCGATGAGGGCATAGCCCAGAAACATCAAGGGAACATAAAGAAAATACAGTTTCAGACCGAGAAAGCCGTAGAAAACGCTATTGGAGCCGGGATTAAAGACTTGCCCGACGGAAAACCACACCATCACCAGCAACGGCATCAGGAAAGGAGGCTTAAATGCCGCGATATCCTTGCGCCGTCGCCTCGCCGCAAAAAACGAAATGTAAACCAGAATCAGCAGAAAGTCCTTGGCGAAATAGACGGCCATGTTGTTGCCAAGGAATTTGCGCGCGAGATCTTCAAAGAACAGCCAGCCAAAAAAAATGAAGAGCCCTTGCCGCCAGTTGTTGAGGATCTTGATGGCAAACGCCAAGCCGCCGAAGCTGAGGGCAATCAATCCGAGCATCTTCCAATCGTCTGCAAGTATGAGTTGGGCGCAGACGTAGGCGGCGACCGTTCCTCCCACAATAACGATGAGCGTAAGCAGCGATTTGTTCCGCGGCTGGTCGGCCCCTGGAAATGGAAGAAATCTTTGCACTTTAAGTGTTTACTGGGCTGGCAGAATCGAGGTCACCAATTCAGGCTAGCACGCAAAAAGCGGAGGTGTCACTCCACAATAATACCGCTGCGGGCGCGATCAATCCTTTGAAAGAAAATCTCCTTCGGGCAATCCGCGCCACTCTTCGCCAAGCAACGCAGCCTTCAACTGAAGAACCTGGCCAGAACCCATCAAGTCCCGCCGCAACGTTTCGAAGTCCTGCAGCGAAATATTGCCGTCGAGCAAACTGCGAATCGAACGATAAATTTGCGATTCATCCTCGCTGCTGCAAACAGCGCCGACCCGAGCCGGCCCCACAATCCGCGCCAAGCCGCTGTCCGGAGGCGAGTGGGCAAAAATCGGACGTTGTGCCTGCACATACGTCGAAAGCTTAATGGGAAGGCTGGTACGGCGGAACAACTGATACTTGTGTCCCGCCGGATACATTGCATACTGCAAATCGCATGCGGCAAGAAGCGGAATTGCTGCGGGCTCATCGAGATCACCGTGCGAGATGAAAATCTCAGGGTTGGCAGCGACTACTTCATCCAGTTCTGGCGAGCGTCCGATTCGAACCACTCGCAAGCGGCGATTTTCTTCCGCGGCGATTCGCTTGCACGCCTGCAGAAAGCGGCGAAACGGCTCCAGCCGATAAAGCGTACCGATGTGGCCCACGGTAAGCTCGGCGGGATTTCGCGTGACGTTGAGCGAGGGCAGCCCTGGCACTTGGAGATAGACGGAAAAACACTGGACTCCGTATTTTTCGCGGTAAAGATTGCGCATGCCCCAACTCGTGACATCCACGCTTCTGGCACGGCGCAAAACGCCGGGGAAAGTGCGTTGCAGCAGAGCCTGAAACCAGCGATAGCGCTCCGAACGCCTCCAGGTCCCGAAAGGATCGTCGTGGATGGTCAAGTGCACAGGTTTTCCCTGATCGCACAATTCCGCGGCGGCGGAGATGCCTTCGTAATGGCCGACCACCCAGTAAAGGTCAGCGTCAATCTGTCGAACGATTTCGCGCACATGTGACTTCTTGCCAGGCAGGAATCCGCTGCGAGCGCCCAAGTCGCGAATCAGTTCGCCGAACTGCAGTCTTTCTCCGAGCCATCTCCAGCTCTTTCCAGAGTTGCAGGCAGAAGTCACAGGCTTCGGCGCAAGGTAATACCAATCCACATGGAGTTCAGGCAGATCGCGAAGGTGGCAGCGAAGCTGCGCGGCGCCGCCGCCAATCTCAGGCGAAAAGGGCGTGAAGAGCGCTATGCGCAACGCGAAGGCTCCTGAAAGACTAGCAGGCGACCGATGCGAATCATGCAGCGCGGCTCGCGGAACGACGAAGCCGTTTCACGGCCTTGGCAACTGCGTCGATCGTCCCGGCAATCGTTCGCTCGGGAGAGTGCGTTTCAACATGCAATTCGCCCAAACGCCCCGTCTCCTGCAATTTGCGACGGTCAGCGAAGGCGATGCGAAGCAGCCTGGCCAAGGCTTCAACGTCACCTGAGGGGAAAACAAATTCGGGGCGAACCGGCGCGACCAAGTCGCGCGCGGCTCCGACTTGATCGCTCACGATTACCGGACATCCACAACACATGGCTTCGTTGACGACAACAGCGAATGGTTCATAGCTCGAAGGAAGCACCAGCAAATCCGCGGCGGTATAAAGAGCCGGCAGTTGGGATTGGTTGACGAACCCGAGGAATTTGACGCGATCACTTAGCTGCATGCGGTTCGCCTCAGCTTCCAGATTCCCGCGCTCCGCGCCTTCACCCGCATAGACGAGGACTGAATCCGGAATGGCCGCGCGCTGAAATGCGGACAGCAGGTCCATCGGGCGCTTCCAAGGCTGTAATTTGGCACAAAAAAGAATGATCGGCTGGCTCGCTGAGACTGACCATTCGGATCGCACGGCTTGGCGATCCAGTTGAGCCGATTGCGCTTTCCACCATTCATTGTCCACTGCGTACGGCGTCAACGTAATCCGGTCGGACGAGATTCCCAAATTCTCGATCATTCGGAAAGTTCCGGTTGACGGAACGACGATCTGATCGGCCTGCCGGAAGAGCCATGGCCATGTGGCTCGCTTGAACCACGTTTTCCAATTTTTCGCGTCACGTGGCGAAAGGCTGTGGGCATCCGTGCCGAACAAGAAGGCGGCTCCCGAAGCGCGCGCCGCACGCCTCGCAATCCAAAAAGAAGCGCGCAGGTAACTGAGGTAGCAAAGAACGGCGTCGAACTGCCCCTCAACGATCAGGTCGCGTAACCCGGGATTGTGCAGTCCCCAGAAGGAATCGTTGTCTTGCCCCTTATTTGGAACCTCAACCCAGGAATATCCGTCGAGCAGCGGAACGTCCCATTGGACATTCGCCTGGAAGTCCGGATCAAAAGCGGCCGCGGTTGTCCCCCGCAGCGAACAATAAGCGACCTGGAATTGCAGTGCGGGCTCCTTAGCCATGCGCCGGAAAAGAGGCGCCATATATTGAACAGGATGCGAGCCTATGGCCAAAACCTTGAAAATGTCGGGCATGATCCTTTCAGAAGAGCCAAATGGCGGGCACCAAGGAGCGTCTCGCTCAACTCCAGCCGAGGGCTCAAGTTGAGTATAACCGTGTTTCGAGGGCTCGAATGCCTGTGCTAAACTTGAATAGGTTGCGGGGTTTGTACTTGCAAGCTCTGCGCCGAAAGGTTTGGCCCGCCCCTCAGGGGCGCGGCTCGCTGCAGATCTCCGCAGACAAATCCCCGCAGGGTTTCAGGGTTTGTTTTACACACCCTGAGTCTAAAAAAGCGGGGCATAAACGAAATTCGCTATACGAAGGAAGTGTCATGTCCGGGCATTCAAAATGGGCCACGATCAAGCACAAGAAGGCGGCTACCGACGCCAAACGTGGCCGCGTCTTTACGCGATTGATTCGCGAACTCACCATTGCCGCCCGCATCGGCGGCGGCGACGCGAACTCCAATCCACGCCTGCGCACAGCGATTTTGGCCGCGAAGGGCGAAAACATGCCCAACGACAATATCGAGCGCGCGATTCTGCGCGGCACGGGGCAACTGGAAGGCGAGCAGTACGACGAAGTGACATTCGAGGGTTACGGACCGGGCGGTGTCGGAGTCTTGATTCAAGTTGTGACCACCAATCGGAATCGAGCGGTAGGCGAGATGCGGCACTTGATGGGGAAGAACAACGGCAATTTGGCGGAAGCGGGCGCTGTGGGTTGGATGTTTCATCGCAAGGGCGAAATTAGCATCCCGAAAGAAGCGGCCAGCGAAGATAAGTTGATGGATCTGGTTCTCGAAGCGGGCGCGGAAGATTTGAAGGATGACGGCTCGAGCTGGTACATCGTGACGCCGCCGGAAGCGCTGGAAGCCGTGAAGGACGCGCTGAGCAAAGCTGGGATTACTCCGGCAAGCGCCGAAGTTGCCATGGTGCCGCAGAACTATGTGAAGCTGACCGGCGAACAGGCCAAGCAGATGCTCCGACTGGTTGAAGCGCTGGAAGAGCACGACGATGTGCAGCATGTTTACGCGAACTTCGACATTGACGAGAGCGAAATTCAGGCCGCCGTTGGCGCGAACTGAACGCTCGTAGTAGCAGGCGGGGCCAGCCGCCTGAGATCCGCACGCCGCACACTGAAGTGAAATCCGCCCAAAGCGCTGCACATTTTTGCGTTAGCTGATTGCGTCCTCTGTTTCCCCGCCTTAGACTGATTGGCATGGCTGCGACCGGAAATTCGCGTTGCATTCGCGTGCTCGGAATCGATCCCGCCGCTGCAGGACCAACGGGCTATGCCATCGTGGAATCGGACGGGCGAGAGTGCCGTTCACTCCATTACGGAGCGCTGAAGGTCGCGGACAAGCTTCGCAAGGAGTCAGCGGGCGCCGCGCTCGAAGCCGTTCACTCCACGATTTGCCGCTTATTGCGCGAATTTACTCCGGATGCGCTTGCCGTGGAATCCATCTTCTCTGCCTTAAATGTGAAGACCGCGCTGCGGTTGGCGGAAGTCCGCGGTGTAGTCCTTCTTGCGGCGGCGCAGCACGGCGTCGAGGTACACAGTTACGCGCCCCGATTGATCAAAGCTTCTGTTGCGGGTTACGGCCATGCCGACAAACGCCAGTTGCAGCTGATGGTGCGTTCGTTGCTGAATCTGGCAGAAATCCCGGAGCCGGCGGACGCCGCGGACGCGCTCGCTGTTGCGTTGTGCCACGTGCAGAGCGCACAGTTCCGCGCGCGGTTTGCGCTTCCAATCGAAGTTTCCAGCCGAGTTCGCCGTTCACAAATTGTAACGACGAAATCGCCCGGGCCTGCCACCGTCGCAGCGCCTGGAAGATCTTCCCGTGCGCCATTCTCGCGTCAGGTGCCGCTCTCGCCATGAAACGATTGCTCGCGGCGTGGGGGTTGTTGGTTATCACCGGTGCGACTGTCACTTTTGCCTCAGCGCAAACGCAGGCAGCTGCTTCTACCACATCCACCACATCCAAAGTCTCCTCGCAAACCGCCAAGGTCACTTTCCGAAGAATCTTCCAGGGCAGCTCGCCGGAATACATTGAATTGTGCATCTGGGACGACGCAAAAACTGCGACTTACGAGATTCGCCAAATGGAAGACGATCCGGGTTCAGCGCCGTTCGAGGTGGGCGAGCCGTTACGAGCGAAGATTTTCGGCTTAACCGCACAATTGCATAACTTCCAGGGTTTGGACCTGGACGTTCACCGCAAGATTGCCAACCTTGGCGAAAAAACCTTTCGCTGGGAACAAGCCGGTGTTTCGCACGAGACGAAGTTCAACTATACGCTGAACTCCGCAGCGTCGCAGCTATTGCAAATTTTTGAGGGATTGGCGCGGCAGCAAGAGCACTACGAACTCATCACTCGCCGCATGAAATATGACCGGTTAGGGATTTACGATGCGCTCCTGCAATTTGAGTCTGACTTGAACCGCGGACTGTTGCCTGAGCCGCAGCGGTTAGTACCGTTACTCGAACAAATCGCGAACGACCCAAAATTTGTTGATGTGGCGCGGAAAAGATCGCAGGCCATTATCGCTCGCATTCAAAAGTAATTTTCTGTCGCGTCTCAATAGCGAGCGACGGCGTGTTCAATCTTCCGAAAACTCCATAATTTTGTATCCTTATCCATTTAGCTAGACGCAATTTACAATAATGCGCGTCGCATATTGACAATCGTCACATTCAAAAAGACTTATAAGCGGTCCATATTGGCATGAATTTTGCATCAGTCGCCGGGACTCAGCGTTCCGTCTGAAATTGCAGTTCCCTCCAGGTCCAGACCGCGCTCAGTTTCAGCCTTACTTGACTCGACCCAGCGGTCGGAAGCAATTCACACGTTGTTTTTGTCCAGGGTCGCGATCGAAACAATCTAGTCGGATTTAGGGGGATAGATGCATCGTTCTCGAACAGCATTACTTCTGTTCGTGCTTGTCGCGGTCTTTGCGTTGGTGGCAAGTTCGGTTTCAGCGCCTTCGGCTTCGGCCCAGGCAACGATCTCCAGCGGCAGTATTCAGGGCACCATCCTGGATGGAAAGGGCGCAGCAGTTACTTCTGCTAAAGTCACCGTCACCTCCAAAGGGACTGGCGCAGTGTCAACTCCGTCGGTTACGGAATCTGGCGACTACAGCGTCGCAGGTTTGGTTCCCGGAGAATACGTCCTTCGCGTCGAAGCCAATGGTTTCAAGACCTACCAGCGCATATTCACAGTCCAAGTGGGCTTGATTACTCCTGGCACAGTCACACTCGAAGTCGGCGAATCCACCACCGTAGTTACGGTCGAAGCTTCGACCGTATCAGTGAACACTGATCAGGCCATTGTCTCCGGGGTCTTGACCACACAACAAATCGAAAATCTTCCGATCAACGGCCGCAACTTCCTTGATCTGGCCCAACTCGAGCCAGGCGTGCAAATTCAAGACGGCGGCAACTTCGACCCCACGAAAACCGGTTTTTCTTCCATCTCCTTCGGCGGACGCTTCGGCAGAACCGCTCGCATCCAAGTGGATGGCGTCGATATCAGCGATGAAAACGTGGGAACGACCACATCCGGCATTCCTGCCAGCTCGATTCAAGAGTTTCAGCTTTCGCAATCCTCGCTCGATCTTTCTACCGACCTGACTTCTTCCGGTTCGGTAAACATCACCACGCGCACGGGTACCAACGCGCTGCACGGCGAAGGCTTCGGATACTTCCGCGATAGCAGCGAAGGAGCAGCGCTTCCCGCAGGCTCTTCACCGACACCGCCTACCTATCAGCGCAATCAAGTTGGCGGAAATTTGGGCGGACCGATCTGGAAGGACAAGCTCTTCTTCTTCGTAGACGGCGAGCATACGCTGCAGCATCTGAACGCGGGCGTCCCTGTGAGCGATCCGTTTACTGACCTTTCCGGAACATTCCCTTCTCCCTTCTACGAAACCGATTTACTCGGTCGCGTGGACTGGCAAGCCAGCAAGAATCTCCACGTTTTCACTCGTTACAATTTCTTCCAGAACAGTCTGGTGCCCGCATTTGGCGGCGCCGCAAGCTACTCCTTTTTCGGCAATCGCGATCACACGCGTGTTTTTGCAGGTGGTGCGGATTATACTCAGGGCAACTTCACGCACAGCTTCCGCGCCGAATATCTGAAATTCATCAACAACATCGCAGACGCCGTACACGGTTCGGGTGAGCCCTTCTCGGATCTGGCGGTCAGTCTCGACTTTCCGGGAACTGGCCTCGCAACAGGCCCGAGTGATCTCGCTCCTCAAACTACGATCCAGACTGACCGTCAGATTAAGTATGATGGCAGCTACATCTGGCACTCTCACATTCTTCGGTTCGGCATCAGCTACAATCGAATCAATGGCTATTCTTTCGCGAGCTTTTTCGGCATCGCACCACTTGTCGAAAACTTTGGCGATTTTGATTCGGCTTCGACGGCCGTATGCCCCAACGGCGATACTGGCAAAGCTTGCCCCCTCACTTATCTTCCGACGGTCGCGCTGATTGGCAACGGCCAGGGCTCCTTCACTGAACTGAGCGCATTCGGGCATGGCAACGGCGGCGTCGGCCCCGACAATCGCGTCGGCGTTTACCTCGGCGACAGTTGGAAGATCAAGCCGAATCTCACTCTGACCTACGGAATTCGCTGGGACCGCGATACCGGTCGCACGGATAGCGACTTGGGCGCGATCGATGCCATCAACAACGTCCTCCCCGGCTCAGGTAATGCCGTTGATCAGCCGAATCACAACTTCAGCCCGCAGGTAGGACTCGCCTGGAGTCCCGGCCGAGGCTCAAAGACCGTGATCCGCGCCGGCGCTGGCCTCTACTACGAAAATATGGTCTTTAACGACATTCTGTTCGATCGCTTGTTCCGTCTGCAGAATGGCGCCTTCAACGTGTTTACCACTGCTTGCTCTGGCGGCACGCCAAGTCAAGTTGCCTTTCCGAACGGGGTTCAATTCATCGGCGGCTCGCAAGTCGCGGGCGGCGTGATCTGCGGTACTGCTTTGGGCGACACGTTAGGATCCAATGCAGGAAACTGCACCGGCGTGACTGTCGCATCGTGCATCGGTAGTTTCCAGACAGCGTGGCAGACGGCTGTTGCTGCCGATCCCACCGGCCCCAATTCCAACTACATAGGGTCGCTCATCAATGAAGGCGCTCCGATCGGCGCAGGCTTGCTTGCGCCAGGCTACCAGACGCCGCGATCGTTCCAAGCCAACATCGGCATACAACGAGAACTGTGGCATGGCGCGGTGTTGAGCGCTGATTATCTGCGCAACGTCGGCCTCCACTTCCTGCTCGGTGTCGACGCCAATCACACCGGAGACGTCGCCTTCTTCAACCAGAACGCGGCGGCAACCGCCATTAACTCTGTCAATGCGTACTACGGCTGCGCTTCCGGACAGGCTGGCGTCGCTTGCGCGAACACTGCGGCTACTGCTGCCAATCACTCTCTGCTCTCGGATTATGCAGGCGCCGGACTCGACTCGCCGGGCGACCTGGGACTCGGCAATTGCGCCGGAGGGACCGCCCTGCCGGACGGCACCGCACTTGGAAACCCGTGCGCTTTCGGCGGGATGAACCCCGCAATTGGCGCGCTTCCCTTGTATCAATCGATTGGACGCTCCGTATACAACGCTCTGGACTTGAAACTTGTGCAGAACGCTTCACATCCTTTCCGTGGCGTGAAGTATCTGAACTTCCAGGCTACATACACCTACTCGCGGTTCGTGAATCCCGGTTCTGCAGCCTCGACGGGCGTCGGCGGCGGCGACCAGGACTTCATCAACAATGCTTTGGACAATCGCAACCCGCTCCGCTACATGGGGCCTTCTTCGCTGGACCGTACTCATCAGTTCAATTTCGGCGGCTACGCAGATCTTCCTGCCGGCTTCCGTCTGGGCTTGGTCGGCCACTTCTGGTCGCCGCTTCCCGCAACTCCGATTACGTCGCCAAATTCGCTCGGTGCCGGTGTAATTTATCAAACCGACTTCACTGGCGACGGAACGGTCGGGGATCCTCTCCCTGGTGCATCGGTCGGCTCCTTTGGCCGCAACCTGTCGGTCGCTGGCCTGACGAATTTGATCAACTCCTACAACAACACCATCGCAAATAACGCGACACCGGCCGGGCAAACTCTGATCAACGCCGGTCTGTTATCGCTAGCTCAGCTCCAGTCGCTTGGCGCCGTGGCTCCGCAGCTCGCTGCTCCGCCGGCAGGCCAAGTCGGTTTGGGCTGGATGCGCACGACCGACTTCTCCTTGAATTGGGTCAGGCATCTCTTCCATGAACGCGTAACGATTCAGCCCGGCGTCACGTTCTACAACGTCTTCAACTTCGCGAACTACGATTCAGCGGGGAACGCGTTGACCGGCTTGCTCAACGGCCAGAGCGGCTCTATCAATGGCACCACGCAGGGCGGTCGCGCCGATAAGATCGGCTCAGGTACCGGCGTGTTTTCGTTGGGAGCTCCCCGAGCGATCGAGTGGGGTCTGAAGCTGACCTTCTAACCCGTACCTAACCACCTTCAGCAGCCGGCCTCAGA
>Ga0268266_10001014_pt1 | contig 35389 bp, 30 predicted proteins | sample KBSS13metaG_FD_190356 | JGI IMG/M metagenome (GOLD analysis project Ga0268266, IMG submission 190356) | Switchgrass rhizosphere microbial communities from Kellogg Biological Station, Michigan, USA - KBS S1-3 metaG (SPAdes) (version 2) | ecosystem: Host-associated > Plants > Roots > Rhizosphere...
ATCACGCCGAGCGCGAATTCCAGCAAGGGCGCGTCGGTGTAGCGTTGCCAGTAGAAACAGAGGAAGGACATGGCGAGCAGGGCCAAAGCCAGGACGATCATGGCGGCCCGGCCTGCGCGGACATAATGCACCTCTTCACGCCCGCCGCGCCGCTCCGCCCAGGGCCGGTAGAAATCCTGGACGAGCACCGAGGACATTGAGATCAGCCCCGAATTGACGGCGGCGGCGGCCAGCACCCCGACCGCAACGAAGCCGCGGACGCCTGGCGGGATCTGGGAAAGGATGTAATTCATGAAGACGGTGATCCGCTCGCCCTCGAACGTGCCCCCTGCCCCACCGCCCAGCGCCTGCCCCATCAGGTCTGCGCGGTTGTAGGCGATGTGCAGGAGCGAGCCGATCAGCAGGAACAGGAAGACCACGGGGATGCCGGCCAGCACCGAGGCGTAGAGCGCGCGCTTGCCCTCCTTCGGGTCCTTGCAGGCGAGGAAGCGCTGGGTGATGTCCTGGTCCAGCCCCATGCTGGCGAAGAAGAGCAGAGTGATGCCGGTGACGATGGCGAGCATCGAGAAAGGCGCGGACGGGTTGAGCGAGAAATCGAACAGCCTCAGCTTATTCTCGGCCGAGAGGGCGCCGACCATCTCCCCGGTCGGGGCCGGGATGGACGACCAGAGGATGATCAGCACGACAAGCGCGGCGCCGACATAGAGGACGACCTGGACGAGATCGCTCCAGATCACTGAGCGCAGCCCGCCGATGAAGGTGAAGGCGATCCCGAGCAGGACCAGAGCCGCCGAGGCCGCCAGCACGTGCAGCGGCGCGATGTCGGTGAAGACGATCATCGAGACGGCGATCGCGGCGAGATAGAGGCGGGCGCCGCTCGCGAAGATCCGGCCGATCAGGTACATGGCTCCGGCCGCCCGCATCGCCACGGCGCCGTAGCGGGCGCGGAGCAATTCGTAGACCGTGGTCACGCCCTCCGCATAGAAACGCGGGATCAGATAGCGGCCGACCAGGAAGGCGCCGATGATCGGCCCGATATTGGAGGCGAGATAGGTATAGTCGCCGCGATAGCTGTAGTCGGGCGCGCCGAGGAAGGTCGCCGCCGACTGCGTGGTGGAGAGGACCGAGACCGCGATCAGCCAGACCGGCACGCTCTGGCCGGCGAGGAAATAATCGTCGGCGCTGCGCTGACGGCGGGTCGAGAGATAGCCGGCGACGGCGAGGATCAGGATGTAACCGCCCACGATCGCCCAATCGAGCGCGGTGAAGCGGGCGGTCATGACGGTCCCCCCTCCCCGCCCGTCAGCGCCGGATCAGGTGGAAGCGGGTCTGCCGCCCGTCCAGCCAGGTCACCTGCCGCCCGTCGAAAAAGGCATCCTGCTCGAGCCGGAACTCGACCTCCTGCCCGTCCCATTCGGGCACCGCGCGGCGGACGTTGAGCTCGATCGACCAGCCGGTGTCGGGGCGGAGACGGTGGGCGCCGCGTGGATCGGCATTCTGATTGTCCCAGAAGCCGATCGCGGCGCCCGCGCCATGGCCATGATAGCCGAGCGGGTGGGAGTAGATGGTGGCGCGGATGCCGGCCGCGCGGGTGCGGGCCAGCGCGGCGGCGAGGATCTGGTTGCCGCTAAGGCCGGTGCGGAAGCTCTCCATCAGCATGTCCTGCACCCGGTTCGCCTCGGCCATGCCGGCACGCAGCCCGTCGGGCGCGTCGCGCTCGCCGGGGCGCAGGACATAGGCGAGCTGCTGCGTGTCGGTGTTGAGGCCGAGATAGGTGATGCCGAAATCGGTCCAGAGCATGTCGCCGGGCTGGATCACCGCGTCGCCCTCCAGCGCCTCTGGCGACCCGCGGCGGAAGATCGCCACGGAGGGGTGGAACCAGGTGGCGAGGCCGAGCGCGGCGATGCGCTCGCGATACCACCATTGCAGGTCGGCAGCGGTGGTCCGCCCCGGCGTGACCGTGCGGTCCGAAAAGCCCTCGGCAATGATCCGGTGCGCGATCCGGACGATCTCGGGATAGCGGGCCATTTCGGCCGGAATGCGGGTCTCCAGCCAGCCCACCGCCAGCTCGTCCGTCGGCCGCACGCGGGCGCGGAAGCGCGGCGCGAGCGCGGCGATGAAGGACTGATACTGGCTGTGCGTAAGCCCGTCGGCGAAGGCAGTGCTGGGCGAGACGTTGACCGCGATCCGGCGCGGATTGCGCTCGGCGATCAAGGCGGCGAGGCGGCGGAACTGGTCAGGCTGCGCGGCCGGGTCCCAGGAGGGCTGGAACAGGCCGCCGAGGCCGTAGCGGCTGACGGTCAGCCGCTCGATCGGCCGGCCGCCGCCCGGATCGAAGAAGACGAGAATGGTGCGGCGGCGCGCGCGCATGCTCGTTGCGTTGAGCATGGTGCTCATCACCGGGTCTTCGAGATATTCCCGGGCGATCAGCACCCACATGTCATAGCCCTGCTCGCGCATCAGCCGGGGCACGATGGTGTCCAGCCGCTCGGCAAGCCAGGCGTCCTGGACGCGGGCGCGCTCGCGCAGGGGAAGGATGTCCGGCATGTCCTGCGCGAATGCGGGCGCGGGGAGCAGCAGGGCGAGAAGGAGCAGGAGGCGACGCATCAGTAGAGCAGATGCGGCCGGCGGGCGTCGGCCCAGGCCTCTTCGTCGGGGATCGTCAGCGCGTCGAGATCGGCCGGCGCGGCGGCGGGATCGTCCACCCATTCACGCAAGGCCGGGCCGCCGTTGATCACGTCGATGGCGAGCTTGTCGAACTCATATTCATAAGGGAAATCGCGCCAGAGATCATAATCCGGGTGAAGGTTGCGGATCGCGCGGAAGCCGAGCGCCTGCAGCCGCCAGGGGCGGAAGGCGTCATGGTCGTAGCTGCTCCCCTCGGCATGGATGAAGATACCGCTGCAGAGCTGGCCGACATGCTTGTGGAAAGTCGGCTGGAACCAGATATCGCGGAGCGTGCAGCCGGCGAGCCAGTGCGGCGCGAGGCGGCGCATTTCGGCGATCACCATCCTGGCGTCCACGTCCGGCGCGCCGAACAGCTCCAGCGGGCGGGTCGTCCCCCGTCCTTCCGAGAGGTTCGTGCCTTCGAGCATCACCGTGCCGGCATAGGCCCGGGCCATATTGACGTTCGCGGCATTGGGGCTGGGGTTGATCCAGACCCGCTCGGGCGGCCAGCCGAAGCCGGACGCTGCGTCGGGCTGCCAGCCGTCCATCGCGACGACCTTGTAAGCGACGTCCAGCCCGAAATGATCGATGAACCAGTGGCCCATCTCGCCGAGCGTCAGGCCATGCCGCATCGGCATCGGCCCGGCGCCGACGAAGCTCTCCCAGCCATGGCGCAAAGTCAGCCCCTCGACCGGGCGGCCGGCGGGGTTGGGCCGGTCCAGCACCCAGACCTCCTTGCCGTGCGCGGCCGCTGCCTCGAGCACGTAGAGCAGGGTCGTGACGAACGTGTAGATGCGGCAGCCCACGTCCTGCAGGTCGACGAGGATCACGTCGAACGTGCCCATGGACTGCCCGGACGGACGCCGCACTTCGCCATAGAGGCTGAAGACCGGCATGCCGTAGGTCGGATCGCTATAGTCCGGCGACTCCATCATATTGTCCTGGAGATCGCCGCGCACGCCATGCTGCGGGCCGAACACGGCCGAGACGTTGAGGCCCGCGGCGACGAGCGCGTCGAGGCTGTGGGTCAGATCCTCGGTGACCGAGGCGGGGTGAGCGAGCAAGGCGACGCGCTTGCCTTCCAGCGGCTTGCGAAGCGCGAGATCGGCAAGGAGGCGGTCGACGCCGGTTTTCATCGAAATCGTCATTGCGGGCGGAGCGAAGCAATCCAGTGAGGCCGAAGCGGCGGGTGACGCTGGCTTGCCGCGTCGCTGCGCTCCTCGCAATGACGAATTTCCTTTACCCTGCCTCAGGCAGGTCCAGCGCAAAGCAGGCGGCGTGGTGGAAATCGGGTTCGCCGGGCGGATGAGCCAGTGCCCAGTAGGACCGGGTCCCGTCCTTCTCCTCGATGATCGCGGAGAGGCCCATCGGCCCGAGCACCGGCATGGCCAGTTCGGCGCGGAGTTCGAAGCGGTTGAAGCCAATGATGGTCTCGATCCTTGGCGGGGTGATCGCGGCCTCGCGCATCCCGGCGCGGTGGCTGTCGAAGCGGTAGGCGGCCCACTGTGCAGAGGGCGAGAAGTTGAACTCCAGATAGCCGGGCGGGTTGGCGAGGAAGGCTTCGAAACAGGTGTGTTGCCAGAGTTCCCCCGTCCGTTCCGGCGGCCGGCCGCGCGGCAGCGCCAGCGCGCCGATGTCGCCGGTGACGAGATAGCGCAGGGTCGGCATGCGGGGCGCCGGGCGGGTGACCTCGACGTCGATCGCGGTGACCGCGCCGGCGGGTGAATCGGGATGGGGACGCAGGGACAGGAGCATCGATGCTCCCTAGGGAGAAAGGCAGGGCTTCGACAATCCCGGATTAGGTCCGGCGCCGAACGGGGTTTGTGTGTTCCTTCACACCTGCTAACCGGCAGCCACCATGACGACCTACGCATCCGATCTCCTGCGCCTGCTCGACGAGCGCGGCTATATCCACCAGATCACCGATCCGGCGGGGCTCGACGCGCTCGCCGCGAAGCAGGTAGTGCCGGCCTATATCGGCTTCGACGCGACCGCGCCGTCGCTCCATGTCGGCAGCCTGGTGCAGATCATGCTGCTCCGCCGGCTGCAGCAGAGCGGGCACAAGCCGATCGTTCTGATGGGCGGTGGCACATCGAAGATCGGCGATCCGAGCTTCAAGGACGAGGCGCGCAAACTGCTGACCAACGAAGCGATCGACGCCAATATCGCCTCGATCAGGCGCGTGTTCGAGAGCTTCCTGACCTTCGGGGACGGGCCGACCGACGCGGTGATGGTCAACAATGCGGACTGGCTGGACGCGCTGGAATATATCCCCTTCCTCCGGCAGGTCGGGCAGCATTTCTCGGTCAACCGGATGCTGAGCTTCGACAGCGTGAAACTCCGGCTCGACCGCGAGCAGTCTTTGAGCTTTCTCGAGTTCAACTACATGATCCTGCAGGCCTACGACTTCCGCGAGCTGGCGCTGCGGGCGGGCTGCCGGTTGCAGCTCGGCGGCTCCGATCAATGGGGCAATATCGTCAACGGGATCGAGCTGACCCGGCGGATGGACAGCGTCGAGGTCTATGGCGTGACCACGCCGCTCATCACCACCGCGGACGGCGGCAAGATGGGCAAGACCGAGAAAGGCGCCGTCTGGCTGAACGCGGACCAATTGAGCCCGTACGATTACTGGCAGTTCTGGCGGAACACGCAGGACGCCGATGTCGGCAAGTTCCTGCGCCTGTTCACCGATCTGCCTTTGGACGAGATCGCCCGGCTGGAGGCGCTGGAAGGCGCCGGGATCAACGACGCCAAGAAGGCGCTCGCCGATGCGGCGACGACCATGCTGCACGGCGCTGAGGCAGCGGCCTCGGCGGCGGAGACCGCGCGCAAGACCTTCGAGGAAGGCGCCGGCGGCGAGGATCTGCCGACGCTCAAGGTCGCAGGCGAGATCGGGCTGGTCGACGCGCTCGTCGGGCTGGGCCTGGTGGGCTCGAAGAACGAGGCGCGGCGGCTGATCGGCCAGGGCGGCGCCCGCGTGGACGGCGAGGCGGTGACCGAGGACCGGCCGGTTGCGGTGTCAGGCGAGGTGCGGGTCTCGGCGGGGAAGAAGAAGCACGGCCTTTTGGTCGGCTAGCGCGCTGTCTGCCCGCCGACCAGCAGGCTGCTCGTCCCCTCCTGAACGTCGGCGATCAGCCAGCGCCCGTTTCGGTGATCGAGCAGGATCGTCACCACATGGCTTTCGCCGAGATTGGTGAAAGCCACGACCGCCCGTGCGCCGCCGTCGCGCCGCTCGACCGAGCGGATCGTGTAGCGGAAATTCTCGAAATCCTGGCAGCGGCAGAAGGGATCGTAGCCGAGACCAGTGTCGGTGTCGCTCTGCCGCGCAATGGCGATGGCGAGCTCGGGCGTGTAGCGATTGCCGATCCGCGGCGATTCCGCACGAAGATAGGGCTGGTAGATCTGGCCGATCAGGACGCGGGCCTCCTCCAGATCGGGCGGCGGCGGCGCGGGCGGCGGCGGGACGCCCTCGAGCCGGTTGTCGGCGGGAGCGGGCGTGGCCGCCGCCGTGGCATTGTTCACGGTGCCCCCATTGTTGCAGGCGGCGGCGAGCAGCCAGGCGCTGAGCGCGGCTCCATGTTTCAGTCGCATCGACGGCTCCCCTCTTCCGCCGGAAGCCTATGGCGTAGGTTGACGGGCGGCAAGCGCCCTCAGCGCGCGGCCGCGGGCACCAGCCCCAGGACGGCAAGGGCATTGCCGTCGGGGTCCCGAAATTGCTGAAGCTTCAGCTCACCCTCGCCATTGCGCTGGACCGTCTCGACCCCGCCTTCAAGGCTCACTCCCGCCGCCGTCAGCCACGCTACCGTCGCATGGAAATCGGGGGCGTCGAAATAGAGGACGGACGTCGCCCTCGCCTCGGGGCGCTCGCGATCCAGCGCGATCATCAGTCGCGTTCCGGCGAGATCGAAGAAGGCCATGTTGTTCGTCGTGAACAGGTGCGGCAAGCCGAGCACGTCCCGATAGAAGGCCATTGCCCGGCCGAGGTCGCGGGTGGTGAGCGCGATCTGCTGCAGGCGATGGCCGCCCAGGCCTGCCGACGGGGCGGGTTCCGTCGCGGCCGCGACCGAGCCGACAGCGAGCGACCATGCGGCGGAGGCCAGCAACCATTTCACCATGCGTCCGGTCATCCTTCTTCTCCCTTGTCCGGCGGCGGCGCCACCTGGGTCATGATCGCAAGGGGACGGCCTTCATTGTCGTTGAAGAAGGCCATCCATTCCTCGGTCCCGTCCTCGTGTCGGTGGATCATGTGCGGCGCGTTCAGGAATTCGATGCCGGCCGCCTCGAGCCGCGCCTGCGCCGCGCGGATATCGGGCACGCGAAAGTAGAGAACGGAGTCGCCCTCGGACGCCGCATCGCCGGCGGTCAGGAACAGGCGTGTGCCAGCGCAGTCGAAGAAGGCGAGATCGCCGAAGGAGTAGAGATGCTGGAGGCCGAGCACCTCGCCATACCAGGCGCGAGCCGCCGCGATGTCGCGCACGCGGCGCGAGACTTGCCCGATCGGACCCATTCTCCAACCCTCCTTGTTTGAGGCAGCATTGCGAAGTGGCGAGCCGCGGCGGATTCCGTCCCACCGACGCAGGGCGGCGCGGTCGGGCAGCGTCAGCTTCTGCAAGATGTTCGCGACATGATATTTGACCGCGTCCGGACTCAGCCCCTGACGGCCGGCGATCGCCCGGTTGGTCAGTCCATGCCGGACGAGCTCCAGCACCCGCCATTCGGCCGGGGTCAGGACATCGTCACAGGGCGGTCGCCCGCGAGGCTTAGGTTCGGTCATGAAGCAAGGCTAACAGCGCCGAGCCCGATTTACCCTACCCGCCGCGCAGCAAGCCCACGGCGGCGTCGCGCTCCATGAGATAAAGAAGAATGCGCGCGGCCTTGCCCCGCTCGCTGTCCAGGCCTCCGTCGCGGTCGACGAGCAGGCGGGCATCGTCCATCGCCATGGGGGCAAGCGCGCTGATCTGCTCGGGGGCGGCCAAACGGAATTGAGCCTCACCGGACTGGCGCGTGCCGAGTATCTCGCCGGCGCCGCGCAGGCGGAGGTCCTCCTCGGCGATGAAGAAACCGTCATTCGAGTTCTTCATGGTCAGCAGGCGCTGGCGGGCCGTGTCGCTGAGCGGCGCCGAACCGCTGGCGCCGTCACTGGTGCTGCCCCAGATGAGCAGGCAGACCGAATGCTGGTCGCCGCGCCCCACTCTGCCGCGCAGCTGGTGCAGCTGGGCGAGGCCGAAGCGGTCGGCATGTTCGACGATCATCAAAGTCGCATTGGGCACGTCGACGCCGACCTCGATAACCGTCGTCGCGACCAGGACGGCGATGCGCCCGGCCGCGAACGCCTCCATCACCGCGTCCTTTTCCGGCCCCTTCATGCGGCCATGGACCACGCCGATCCGGTCGCCGAAGCGAAGCTGGAGGAGCCGCGCCCGCTCCTCCGCCGCCGCCAGATCGGAGACCTCGCTCTCCTCGACCAGGGGGCAGACCCAATAAGCCTGCTTGCCCTGCGCGATGTGACGGCCCAGCCCGTCGACGACGTCGAGCAGCTTTTCGCCGCTCATCACCCGGGTCTCGATCGGCTGGCGGCCCGGCGGCATTTCGTCGAGCCGGCTGACATCCATCTCGCCATAATGGGTGAGCGTCAGCGTGCGCGGGATGGGGGTGGCGGTCATGACGAGGAGGTGCGGCGGACGCTCGGCCTTGCTCGCCAGCATCATGCGTTGGGCGACGCCGAAGCGGTGCTGCTCGTCCACGACGGCCAGGCCGAGATTCTTGTAGGCGACGGCCTGCTGGAAGATGGCGTGCGTGCCGACGAGAATGTGGATCGAGCCGTCGGCCAGGCCCATCAGGCAGGATTCCCGCGCCCGCCCCTTCTCCCGGCCGGTGAGGATGGCCACGTTGACCGGCAGGCCGGCGAGCTGTCGGGACAAAGTGTCATAATGCTGGCGGGCGAGGATCTCGGTGGGCGCGAGCAACGCCGCCTGCGCACCCGCCTCGACTGCGCTCAGCATCGCCATCAACGCGACGAGCGTCTTGCCCGAGCCGACATCGCCCTGGAGCAGGCGGAGCATCGGCACGTCCTGCTGCAGGTCGCCCTCGATCTCCCGGACCGCCCGCTGCTGCGCGCCGGTCGGCGTGTAGGGGAGCTGGAGCCGGTCGCGCAGGCTGCCGTCGCCGTGGAGGGGTACGCCCTTGCGGCGGCGCGAGGAGGCGCGGACCAGCATGAGCGCGAGCTGGTTGGCGAAGACCTCGTCATAAGCGAGCCGCTCGCGCGCCTTGGCGGCGCCGGGATCGCGGTGGGCGGTGGCCAGGGCCTCGGCCCAGTCCGGCCAGCCCTGCTTCGCCTTCAGGCTCGGCTCGATCCACTCCGCCAGCTCGGGGCGGCGGCCGAGCGCCTGCGCGGCGAGATCGGCGAGGCGGTGGTTGGTGAGCCCCTCCGAGAGCGGATAGACGGGCTCGCGCTCGGGGATGGTGCCGGCCTCGGCGGGCGGGACGACATGGTCCGGATGGACCATTTGCAGCTCCTGCCCGTAGCGGTCGAGCCGCCCGGAGACGATCCTGGTCTCGCCCAGCGGCAGCTGCTTCTTCGCCCAGCCGGGATTGTTGAAATAGGTGAGCGTGATGTAGTCGCCGCCCTCATCCTCGGCGAAGACGCGGAACGGGCCCCTCCCCGCCTGGCGGTAATCGCGCGGGGTCAGCGCCACGGTGATCACCCGGCCGACATCGCCCACATCCAGCCGCAGCACTTTCTTCCGGTCGATCCAGTTGACCGGGAGGTGGAAGAGGATGTCGACCACACGGTCCAGCTTGAGGCGGTGCAACGGCTTGGCGAGCGCCGGGCCGATGCCCTTCAGCACCTCCACTTCGGCGAACAGGGAATTGAGGACGTCCGGACGCATCAGGCCAGATCCTCGGGCCGGAAGGGAAAAGGCTGCGACCTGATCCATTGCGACAGCACCCATTTGCGGCCGCTGGTCGGCGGCAGACCGCAATGACGGGTGTTATAGTCCGGCGAGCCATCGGGGAGCACGTTGACGAACAGGATCGCGTCCCCGGCCTCGCCGCGATAGGTCACGCCCGCCTCGGGAAAGTGCGTCTCCGCCCCTTCGAAATCCGTGTTCAGATAGGTGACGATCGTCACCGTGCGCTGGCCCATCGCCCGAAGCTCGGCCTGAAATTCCGGCACGCGCGGATCGATATAGTCGACATGCAGACCGAATTCCTGGCCCGGCTCATAGCTGATGATGTTGGGCGGTTCATGGCACTCGACCGGCACATTGACGAGCCGCGCGGCGCGCTCCTGCACGATCGCGACGACGAGGTCGCGCTGCCGGGGACCGAAGGCGAAGTCGCGAGCCGAGCGGATGATCTGCGTCTCGCCGGCCTGGTTGACCGAGGCGGAGACCAGCCGGTTCCGGGCCTGGTCGATCAGCCATTCGGCGAAGCCCGGCGGGAGAAAGCCCGGGCAGGCGGCGATGGCGGCCGCCTCGGTCAGCCGCTCCACGCGCGGTGGCGTCAGCAGGGCGTCGATGGGCGCCTGCGCCACCAGGTCGAGCTGCCGCGCGGCGCCCTCCTCGCCGGCCCTGGCGGCCTCCGCCAGCAGGCCCAGCGCATCCGCCCAGCTTTGCGGGCGATGCCACCCGTAGGCCGCGCGCACCGCCTGTTTTGCCAGCGTCTCCATCCGGCGTTTCTAGCAGCCGGGAAGAAAAGGTGGACCCCGGATCACGCCCGGGGTGACGAAGCGGGGGATCGGCACTACATGCCTCCTCCAACCCCCCTCAGCCGACTGGCCCTCAAAAGCCCGCCGGCCAATCGCCTATGGACCCGCATGGACCGCGACGCCCGCATGAAACGCCTGAGATTCCGTGCCTGGCACCGGGGAGTGCGGGAGGCGGACATGCTGGTGGGCGGCTATTATGACCGCTGGCACGCCAGCTGGTCCGACGTGGAGATGGACTGGTTCGAAGCCTTCCTGGAGGAGCAGGATGTCGACATCCTCGCCTGGGCGATCGGAACCGCAGCGGTGCCCGCGCGCTGGCAGGGCGAGATGATGAGCCGCCTCCAGCACCTCGATTATGTCAAGCATCCGTGACCCGATGAGCGACGATCTCCAGAAAATCCTGAAGGCGGCGACGCCGATCACGCTGGCCGGCGTGCCGGGCGGGTTCATGCCCTGGCTGGCCGCCGATCTCGCGCGGGCGGCGCCAAGAAAAACTGGTGGCGCCCGCGCCGTGTTCGTCGCGCCGGACGAAGCGGCGATGCGGGCGCTGGCGGATGCCGCCGCCTATTTCGCGCCGGAGCTGGAGGTGCTGACCTTTCCGGCCTGGGACTGTCTGCCCTATGACCGCAGCTCGCCCTCGCTGCGCAGCACCTCGGAGCGGCTGGCGACCCTGCACACGCTGCAGCGGGCGACGACGAAGCCGCAGCTGCTGGTCACCACGGTCAACGCGGCGACGCAGCGAACGCTGACACCCTTCCGCATCCGCCAGCTGGTCGCGCGGCTCGCGCCCAAAGAGCGGATCGACATCGACCGCCTCGCCGCTCTGCTGTCCGCCAATGGCTATGGCCGGACCGAGACGGTGCGCGACCCGGGCGAGTTCGCGGTGCGCGGCGGGCTGGTGGATCTCTTCCCCGCGGGCGAGGAGCAGGCCCTCCGCCTCGATTTCTTCGGCGACGAGATCGAGAGCGTGCGCCGCTTCGATCCGGGCACGCAGCGAACCGTCGACCGGATCGAGGGCTTCACCCTCCTCCCCGCCTCCGAGACCCTGCTCGACGAAGACAGCGTGAGGCGCTTCCGCGCGTCCTACCGGGAGCTGTTCGGCGCGACGGCGACCGGCGACCCGCTCTACCAGGCGGTGTCGGACGGGCGACGAATCGCGGGCGTGGATCACTGGCTGCCTCTGTTCGAGGAACGGCTGTCCACCCTGTTCGATCATCTGGGCGACGAGGATGTGATCCTGCGCGACGCCCATGACACCGGGGCGCTCGAAGCGCGGTTCGAGGCGGTCTCGGATTATTATGAAAACCGCACGCGCGCGCAGACCAATGACCCCGGTTCCTACCGGCCGCTGGCGCCGGAGACGCTCTATCTCGCGCGCGCTGAATGGGACGGGATCGTCGCGGATCGCCCGCTTCACCAGCTCACCCCCTTTCACGAGCCGGACAGCGCCTCGGTCATCGACCTCGCCATGGACCCGGCCCGCGATTTCGCGCCGGAACGTGCCCAGGGCGTCAATGTCTATGAGGCGGTGGTCGAGCATGTCACCGCGCTTCGCCGCGCCCAGAAGAAGGTCGTGCTCGCCTCTTATTCCGGCGGCTCGCGCGAGCGGCTGAAGGGCCTGCTCCAGGATCACGGCCTGACCAAGGTCGTCGAGGCGGAAAGCTGGCAGGAAGCGCTCGGCGCGCAGGGCGTCGCTCTCGCTGTCATCCAGCTCGACCATGGCTTTAGCGGCCGCGACGTCGCGGTGCTGACCGAGCAGGACATGCTCGGCGACCGGCTGGTCCGCCGGCGCAAGAAGAGGAAGGGTGCCGACGCCTTCCTCTCCGAACTGGCCACGCTCTCGCCCGGAGACCTCGTCGTCCACGCCGATCATGGCATCGGCCGCTATGAGGGGCTGACCCAGATCCCGGTGCAAAAGGCGCCGCACGATTGCGTCGCGCTCGAATATGCGGGCGGCGACAAGCTCTACGTGCCGGTCGAGAATATCGACATTCTCTCCCGCTACGGCGCCGAGACGGAAGGCGTGACGCTGGACCGGCTGGGGGGCGAGGCCTGGCAGCGGCGCAAGAGCCGGATGAAGGAGCGGATCCGCGAGATCGCCGGCGACCTCATCCGCATCGCCGCCGAGCGGGCGCTGCGGCCCGGCGCGATAGCGGAGCCGGACACGGGCTATGCCGCCTTCGCCGACCGCTTCCCTTATGAGGAGACCGAGGACCAGGATCGGGCGATCGACGATGTGATCGGCGATCTGGCGGCGGGCAAGCCGATGGACCGGCTGGTCTGCGGCGATGTCGGGTTCGGCAAGACCGAGGTGGCGCTGCGCGCGGCCTTCGTCGCGGCCATGGCCGGACTGCAGGTCGCGATCGTCGCGCCGACCACTTTGCTCGCCCGCCAGCATTTTCAGAATTTCAAGGAGCGCTTCCAGGGTTTCCCGATCGAGCTTGGCCGCCTCTCGCGGCTGGTGCCGCCGAAGGAAGCGGGCGCGACCAGGGAAGGGCTCAAGGCCGGCAAGATCGACATCGTGATCGGCACCCATGCGGTGCTGTCGAAGACCGTGGAATTCAAGAAGCTCGGCCTCGTCATCGTCGACGAGGAGCAGCGCTTCGGCGTCGCGCACAAGGAGCGGCTGAAGAATTTGCGCACCGACGTCCATGTGCTGACGCTGACCGCGACGCCGATCCCGCGCACCTTGCAGATGGCGATGTCGGGGCTGCGGGAGCTGTCGGTGATCCAGACCCCGCCGGTCGACCGGCTCGCGGTGCGCACCTATGTCATGCCCTGGGACCCGGTCGTGGTCCGCGAGGCCCTGCTGCGCGAACATTATCGCGGCGGGCAGAGCTTCTTCGTCGTGCCGCGCATCGCCGATCTGCCGGACATCGAGGAGTTCCTCCGCAACGAGGTGCCGGAGGTCCGCTACGTCGTCGCCCACGGGCAGATGGCGCCGACCGAGGTCGAGGAGCGGATGTCCGCTTTCTACGACCGGAAATATGAGGTGCTTGTCTCGACCACGATCGTGGAGAGCGGGCTGGACATTCCGAGCGCCAACACGCTCATCGTCCACCGTGCCGATCGCTTCGGTCTCGCCCAGCTCTATCAGCTGCGCGGCCGCGTCGGGCGGGCGAAGATCCGCGCTTATTCCTATTTCACGACGCCTGCGAACCGGCTGCTGACCGAGACCGCGGACAAGCGCCTGCAGGTGCTGGCCGGGCTGGACAGCCTCGGCGCCGGCTTCCAGCTGGCCACCCACGATCTTGACATACGCGGCGCCGGCAATCTGCTCGGCGACGAGCAGTCCGGCCATATCCGCGAGGTCGGCTTCGAGCTTTACCAGTCGATGCTGGAGGAGGCGATTCTGGAGGCCAAGGCGGGCGGCTTGGAGAAGCGGGCGGACCAGTTCTCGCCGCAGATCACGGTCGACGCGCCAATCCTCATTCCGGACGATTATGTCCCCGATCTCGATTTGCGCATGGGCCTCTACCGCCGCCTGAACGAGCTGGAGACCGCCGAGGAGATCGATCCGTTCGCCGCGGAGATGATCGACCGCTTCGGCAAGCTGCCGCCCGAGACCGCCAACCTGCTCAAGGTCATCGAGATCAAGATGAACGCGCGCAAGGCGATGGTCGCGAAGCTGGACGTCGGGCCCAAGGGCGCGCTCGTCACCTTCTACAACGATCAGTTCCCGGACCTGCCGGGGCTGCTGGCCTATGTGGAGCGGCTGAAAGGCACGGCGAAATTGCGGCCGGACTCGAAGCTGGTCATCTCGCGCGCCTGGCCGGATGCGGACGGGCGGCTCAACGGGGCGCTGCAGCTGTCGAAAGGGCTGGCGCGGATCCTGGCCTGACCGCCTCGCCCGCGAGCCAGGGCGAGACAATGCCGTCCACATCGTCGAGCGGGACGCCGAGGCGGGCGGCGATGCTTGGCCCCAGATCCTCGACCGCGACCGCGGGCAAAAAGCTGCCGGCGGCGAAGCCCGCGCCGCGCGCGAGCAGCAAGCCTTCCGGCTTGTGATCGCCGGTGCGCCAGAGCCGGTAGGGAATATGAACCCGGCCGATCCGCGGCGAGGCGACGGTTTCGATGGGCGCGCTCCTGTCCCATTCGATGAACAAATCGGGCATCCGGTCCCCGGGCGCGCGGGCATAATGGGTCTCGGCGCGGGTGACGCTGAGCACCGCCGGGCGGCCCGTCGCCTCGTTGACCAAAGCGAGCAGGCCTTCTTCCAGCATGGCGAGCGTCCCCTCCACCGCTTCGGGCCGGACCACGCCATTCGGCTCGCGGCCGGCGAGATTGAGCCGGACGCCGCCGACCACCGAATTGTTCGGCGACTGGAAGAAGGCCTGATCCGCGATCACGCTGCCGGCGTTGAGGCCCAGCGTGCGCGCCGCGCGCAGGCGCCAGCCGAGCGGCACATGCAGGTGCCGCGCAAGCGCACGAAGCAGGTTCGCCATGCGCGAAACGGGCCGCCTGGGCCGCTTCGAGGCGCCGGGCCGGCTCTGGTCGAGGCGGCGGAGCACTTCACCCAGCAGATGGTCGCCATCATGATGCGGGCCCATGCCGTGGCTGAAGTGGACGAGCAGCAGAGTTTCCGGACCGAGCCCATCCATGATCCTGCCCAACGCCCGGTCGATGGCGCGATAGACATCGAGGATCGGGTCGCGGCCGACCGTAGCCCGGGTGGCGGCGTCGAACCGGGGGTGGGCCGGATCGTGCAGATGCCATTGCTGATGGCCGATCGCATGCGCCTCGCCGAAGACGGCGAGGAAGAAATCCCAAGCCTCGGTCCCGAGCTGGCTTTCGACCAGTTCCCCTTTCGCCGTCACCCCGGCCACGGTCGCATCGGTGAGCGCGCGCTCCTCCGCCGGGGTCCGGTAATAGGCCGCACGAAAGGTCTTGTCGTCAGCGGCGAAATCGCGCGCCTCATAGGCGTCGAAGCCAAGGATCGGGTGCAGGCCATGTGCCTCGACCAGCGCGCCGGCGAGCGCCTGCGGCTGGCTGTGCAGGCCGAAATGACGGTCGTGGCAGCCCCATTCCACCAACTCGATGCCGTTCAGCGCGGCCGGCGCACGGCTGTGCGGCACGTCGATCGCGGCGACGCGCAGGCCCGCATCACCGAGCCGCTTCCAGAAGCTGTCATAGCGCTCGGGCATGGGCGAGCGCAGCCGGACCTCGTAGCTGTCCGCCGGGATCTCGTTCCAGCAGTGGAAGCCGTGGCGCTCGGGGCCAAGCGCGGAGGCGAAGTTCACCCACAGGGCGCCGACGAACAGACCATAGGGATTGTCGATCGGGCAGGCGGCCGCCTCGCCGAACAAGCGGGCCAGCACCGGCAGGTCGCCCGAGTCCGCCCAGCGCCGGGCGAGCCCGGGATCCATGGCGTCGAGGCCGATCATCACGATGCGCTCGCCGGACCTGCCGGCGGCCGTCGCGGATGATCTTCTCTCGACGCTGGCTTCTATCATCGACGCGGAACACCAGTTTCAGGCTGTCCGGAATGGCGGGCAGAGCCCGTTGCTAATCTGCGCCTTACAGCGTGGCAAGGAAGCCGGGTCAGACGGGAACGTAGCGCAGCCGCAGCACATCCTCGCCGATCCGGTCGCTGGAGACCAGACGGAGCGGCGGGCGCGGCCCGGTGAAATAAGGCGCGCCCTCGCCCAGCACGACCGGGTGCAGGTAGATGCGATATTCGTCGATCAGGTCGAGCCTGGTGAGGCTCCCCGCCAGGTCGGGGCCGGCGACCTCGATCTCGCCGTCATGCTCCGCTTTCAGCTGGCGGACCGCGGCATCGAGATCGCCCTCGAGCAAAGTGGCGTTGGGGCCGACCGGGTGCGCCGAGCGCGAGGCCACCCATTTGGGCTGCCGCCGCCACGCCGCCGCGAAGGCAATCCTGTCCGCGTCCCACGCAGGGTCGTCATTCTCCCAATAGCGCATGAGCGCGTAGGTCTTGCTGCCATAGAGGCTGCCCGTCTGATCTTCGGCTTCCCTGATGAAATTGCGGAAGAGGACGCGATCCGGCGCGAATTTGAGATGGTCGACATAGCCGTCCAGCGACACGTTCATCCCGAACACGAGCCTGGCCATGTCGATCTTCTCCATATCCGCTTGCAATATGCAAGCGGTCTACCCGCGGTGATTCTTAAGCGCAACCCTTTCGACCGTGGGCACGTTTAACGACTCCCCGCCGATAAAGCTTTCTGCGGGATGAACCGTTCACCGGCCGGGACGCACCGACCGGGCGCTGGCTATTTGCTTCAGCGATCCCCGGTAAGGTGGCGACATCCGGTCCGGGGGGATTCATGTTCTTTTCGTCATCTCTTTCGCGCTTCATCGCTCGCACCTTGCTGGCCATTGGCCTGGCCACCGCCGCTGCGGCGCCGGCCACCGCCGGCGTGCTGCAGTGCGTGCCTTATGCGCGGGCCCAGTCCGGGATCGAGATTCGCGGCAATGCCGGCACCTGGTGGGGCCAGGCCGAGGGCCGCTACCGCCGGGGCGCCGAGCCCGAGGTCGGCGCGGTGATGGTGCTTCGCCCCTCGCGTGCCATGCCGATCGGCCATGTCGCGGTGGTCGCCGAGATTGTCGACGCGCGCACCGTCTATCTGAACCATGCCAATTGGTCCGGCCCCGGCCGCATCGAGCGCCGCGCGCTGGCGGTGGACGTCTCCGAGAGCGGCGACTGGAGCAGCGTCCGCGTCTGGTACGGCCCGCAGGGCTCGCTCGGCATCCGCGCCAATCCGGTCTTCGGCTTCATCTATAACGACGCCGCGGATGCGCCGACGGCGGTGACGCCGCGTCTGACCGTCGCGTCGGTCGCCGCGACCCTCGCCGTGCCACTCGGCACGCGCTGATCCTTACCTAAAGGACGAAATCGCCGGCCAGGATCGTTGCCCCCGCGGCGACGATGACGAGATCGGCCATGCCGTCGCCGTCCACATCGCCCTCGATCCGGACATGGCCGCCGCTCGCGACGGCGCGGAGCTGGCCAGCCGTGTGCGCGAAGGCCGCGCTCCCGATCCAGCTGAACGCGTCATTGGCCGCCGTTCCGCGCACGGCGTCGATCGCGGACAGGTCGATCCGGTCCTGCCCGGAGACGAAATCGGCGATCATGTCGGGCAGGGTCTTCTTGCCGTCGGCGCGCAGCCAGCCGGCCTGCGCGTCCCTGTCCGTGAAGGTGAAGACGTCGCCGCCCCCGCCGCCCGTCAACCGGTTCTGCAGCTCGTTCGCGATGATGATGTCGTTGCTGAAGCCGCCCACCGCATTCTCGATCTTCGCGCCGAAGGCGATCGAGATGTTGCGGGTCATCTGGCCGGTGTCGCTGAACGCTCCCTGGTGGAGATCGATGCGCGAGGGCGTGCCGTAGCCCGACAGGTCGAGCGTGTCGCGGCCGCCCGCGTCCCAGATGGTGAAGACCGAATTGGGATGGAGCGACAGATCGAACACCTCGCGCCCCGCGGTCGAGTGGAAGCCGTAGACCGTGGCCCCGGTCCGCGTCGTCATGTTGGCCCCGTAGAGATATTGCAGCGAGGCGACGTCGTAGAGCAGCGGCGTCGAGGCGAACCAGGTGACGCCGTTCGCCACATGGTCGGCGCCGGTCACCTCGGCGAGCCAGTAGGACATGACGGTGAACTGGTGGCTGTCCTGCTGGAACAAGGCCTGGCTTTCATAGTCGGCGCTGTCGCCATTATAGGGGCCGGGATGATCGAGGCCCAAAGTGTGGAGCAGCTCGTGCATCAGCTTGCGCGGGTTGGACTCGCCAATGGCCCAGCCGCCCTGCACGTTGGCGCGCCAGAGGTTGACCGCCGAATTGACCCCGTAAATCTCGCCATAAGGCGGCGCGTCTTCCTTTTCGGTCGCATAGTCCTTGGCCACGCCCCAATAGGGCACGTTGCTGTGGTTGACGTTGTAGAAGCCGATGCGCCGGTTGCCGGCGCCGCCCGGCAGCCCATTGTCCGGCACCTCGACGAAGCTGAGATTGGCGACGTCGGAAATGAGCTGCATGTGCCGGGTCAGAGCTTCGCGCTGGAGCGCGCTGAACTGGGTGAAATTGGGGGACGAGCCCAGATAGCCATAAGGCTGGGTCAGGAAGGTGTAGGAGATCGGCGCCTGATTGTTCCAGCGCGCTTCCCAATTGGTGAGCTGCGCGACGATCTGCGTGGTCGTCCAGACAGGCTTCATCGCACTCCTCCCGAGAGTGTCTTGCAGCCCGAAGCGATTTCGCGCCCGCGGACGTGAAAAGTCAATGGGTTAAAGGCGTGACTGGTCAACCTTGCAGCAGGGAGATCAATGCGTCCGTGCTGATCGGCGGCGCGCAGAGGAAGCCCTGGTAGAGCGTGCAGCCTTCCTGGGCGAGCAGGCTCAATTGCTCCTCGGTCTCCACCCCCTCGGCCACCACGTCGAGGCCAAGGGAGCGGGCCATGTCGATCACGGAGCGGACCACGATCCGGTCGCGGGTGGAGCCCGCAATGTCCTGCTGATGCGTTTGTCGAGCTTCAGATAATCGAGCGGCAGCGCCTTGAGGTAAGCGAGGTTCGAATAGCCGGTGCCGAAATCGTCGATGGCGACGCGCAGGCCGCCGCCGCGCAGATCGGCGAGCAAGGCGGCCGCGGCGCCGAGATCGTCGATCAGGCCGCCTTCGGTGACCTCTACGGTGAGCCGGGCGGGATCGAAGCCGCTGTCCCTGACCAAAGCGAGGAAAGAGGCGGCGAAGGCCGGGCGCAGCATGTCGGCGGCGGTGATGTTGACCGAGAGGCGCAGGCTTCGGAGCGGCTCGGGCCAGGCGGCGGCCTCCTCGATCGCCTTGCGCTGCACGTGGTCGGAGAGCTGGACGAGATAGTCCGAGCCTTCCGCCACGCCGAACAAGGTATTGGCGCCGAGCTCGCCATATTGGGGATGGTTCCAGCGGGCGAGCGCCTCGACGCCGACGATCGCGCCGGTCGTGACCGAGACCTGGGGCTGGTAGCGGATGCCGATCTCGTCCTGGTCGAGCGCGCGGCGCAAATCGACCTCGAGCCGATCGCCGCGCGCGGTGGCGGTCTCGGCGCCTTCCGCGAGCACGCGGACCGGGGCGCTGTCGACATCGCGTGCCTCCGCGAGGGGGCGCTCGCGCGGCGCAGCAAGGCGGCAGGGTCGTCCCCGGCCTGTGCGGAGGCCACGCCCGCCTTGGCGCCCAAGGTGATGACATGGTCGCCCGAGGCGAAGGGCCGGCCGATCGCCTCGACCAGCTCGCCGGCGAGGAAACTGCCTTCGTCCAGGGTCGCCGGCGCGCCGAGCAGGACGGCGAACTCCGCCCCGGCCATGCGCGCCACCAGCCGGCGGCGCCCGTCCGCCTCGACATGGCGCTCGATCCGCCGGCCCGCGGCCTGCAGGACCGCATCGCCCGTCGTCCGGCCGAACGCGGCGTTGATCGCGTCATAGCGGTTCACGGAGAGCAGGAGGACGATTGGCCCCTCCCCCGCTGTCAATTGCTCGGCGAGCCAGGCCCGCGCGGCACGCCCATCGCGCAGGCCGGTCAGCGGGTCGCGGCCGGCGGGCAGCCGCTCGGGTATGTCGAGCGTCTCCGCCCGGCCGACAATGCCGCCGCCGCCCTGCACCTGCATATGATGGGCTATCCGCCCCTCCCCGGCCTCGCCGCGATGGGCGAAGGCGGTGGCCTGGCCGGTGTCGAGCAGCCGGTCGACGGCGTTGCGGGCGGCGCGGCGGCCGTCCGGATCGAGCTTGCGGAACAATTCCATCAGGCTGATCCGCCGCCCGTCATCCTCGCCGAGACCAGCCTGCCGGGCGAGCGCCGGACTGAGCTCGACGCTGCGCGAGCCGGGGTGCCAGCGCCAGGAAGCGCCCTCCCCTTCCTCCCGCCGCCTGATGTCGCCGCCTGCCCGCTCGGCATGGCGCCGGGCGAAGAGCAAAGCATGGAGCAATTGCGGCTCGGTGAAGGGGCTGACCAGGAAATGGGTGGCGCCATGCTGGTGGAACGCGTCCAGCGCCCTGGCGTCCTTGCGTGAGACCAAAACGAGCAAAGCGGCGGCATTGGCTTCGACCGCGTCGGCGATGGCGCGCACCGCACCCAGCCCCTCGTCCAGCGAGCCGCGCGCATCGACCAGGGCGACCGAGGCGCCGGACGCGATGAAACGCGCTTCCGCATTGTCCGCCCGCCGCGCCGCGATGGGCTGCCAGCCGGCGCCCTCGGCGAGCCGGGTCAGCTCGTCGCGGTGACGAAAGGAGAGAATGAAGAGAGGGGCCCCCATCGACGCAGCTATACGCGCCTGAACGGGGACGCCAATGGCCCGCGAGCCGCTATCCCGCCTTGGCACATTGACGGGGGCATATGCTCCCCCCTAGCTAGCGCCCATGTCGGGCTCCGATCGCAAGATGGCGTTGTTCGCCTCCAATGCCCCCGCGGCGCAGGAGGCCGAGAAATATCTGCGCGAGCGTTATACGTTCGTGGACGTCGAGGAGGCGGACCTGATCGTCGCTCTGGGCGGCGACGGCTATCTCCTCCACATCTTGCGCGAGCGGCTCAGCCTCGGCCAGGTCTGCCCGGTCTTCGGGATGAACCGGGGCACGGTCGGCTTCCTGATGAACGAGTTCCGCCTCGACAGCCTGGTGGAGCGGGTCGACAAGGCGAAGCGCTTCACGGTGAAGCCGCTGGAGATGAAGGCGATCACCGACGATGGCGAGACGATCGTCCATCATGCGATCAACGAAGTCTCCCTGCTCCGCGAAACGCGCGAAACGGCGCGGATCGAGATCATGTTGAACGGCCGGGTGGTGATGCCGGAGCTGGTCTGCGACGGCGTGCTTGTGGCGACGCCGGCGGGCTCCACCGCCTATAATCTCTCCGCCGCCGGGCCGATCCTGCCGCTCAACTCGAAGCTGCTCGCGCTCACCCCGATCAGCCCGTTCCGTCCGCGGCGCTGGCGCGGGGCATTGATCCCCGACGATCTCAAGGTCTCCTTCCGCGTGCTCGATCCGGAGAAGAGGCCGGTCTCCGCGGTGGCCGACCAGATCGAGGTGCGCGACGTCGCGACGGTGGAGGTCTGCATAGATCCGACCGATGTGCTGACCCTGCTCTTCGATCCCGAGCATGCGCTGGACGAGCGGATCACGATGGAGCAGTTCGCCGTTTAGGCGATCATTTGCCACCGTCCCCACGCCGTTCGGGCTGAGCCTGTCGCAGCCTGGTCCTTCCTTCCAGGTCGCTGCGAAAAGGGCAGGACTGCCCTTCGACGAACTCAGGGCGATCAGAGTTTTGGAAATGCCGCCAAGCGGGTTGCGTTATCCGAAAAGCCCGTGCTAGAGGCGCGCCCTCAAGAGCGTTCCCCGATAGCTCAGCGGTAGAGTAGGTGACTGTTAATCACTTGGTCGTTGGTTCGAATCCAACTCGGGGAGCCACTTTTCCACACAGTATGAGATCCGATCGGAACCCGCATCCCCGTGGGCGCGGCGCCTAGAAGTCGTCGCTGGCGTCCAGCGTGTCGCCGGCCGTCTCGGACTCCACACCATCGCTCACGCTGCCGGCGCCGACCTGGACGTCGACGCTGCCATTTTTCGGCGGGGTGAGGATCGGGGCGGCGCTCTGAGCGGACGCGGGAGCCGGCGCCGGACGCGCCGCCGCCGACGCGGAGCCGGCCTGGGCGGCGGGCGGCCCCTTCAGCAGCACAAGGCCGCCCACGGTAAGGATGGCCATGGCTGAGCCGGCGATGGCGACCAAAGCGACGCGGTTGGCGCTGCGCTTCGGCGCGGACCGGACCACGGGCGGCTTGGGCGCCGCGAGCGCCCAGCCTTCGGCGAGATTCTCTGCCGGAGCAGGCACGGCAATAACGGGCGCCGCGGTAACGGGCGCGGCGAGCGGAGCAACCGTATCCGCCGGGGCCGGGCCACAGAGCGCGGCGAGACTCGCGCGGACCTTGCGCCAGCCCGGATGATCCTCCGCGCCCGTCCAATCGCCGATCGCGGCAAACTGGATCTGGTTGAAAGGCATGGGCGGCATGCACTGGTCGATCGAGGCCTGGATCAGGCATTTCTGGTTGCGCGCCATATCGGCCTCGGCGCGCACCCATTCGGAGGCCGCCGATTCCGCGGACCAGACCACCAAAGTCGCCTTGGCCTCGCCGATCTTCTGGGTGATCACTTCGCCGTAAGACAGGTGAGCGGGCAGTTCCTCGTCCCACCAGACGACATAGCCGAGCCGGCCGATCGCCTCGGCAAGGCGGCAGACCGTGTCGCGATTGGCGCGCGCATAGGAGATGAAGACGTCGACCATCGCCGCCGCCTTAACCCGAAAATTTTAACTTAACGTCACCTTGGCCAAGGCCCCGCCCGCAGGTCTCAATAGCCCATGCGCTGCCGGCGCATCTGCTGGCATTCCGGCGTGCCGCGGCCAGGGCCCATGCAATAGCGGCGCGGGCGCATCGGCATGGCCGCCTGCTGCTGACGCTGCGGCTGGGTCTGGGGCGGGCGCAGCGGCTGCCGCACTGTCGTCGGTCGGGGCCGGGCTGCTTGGGGCGCTGCCACGGCGGGCGTCGCCTGGGCAGCGGCCTGCGGCGGAGGAGCTGTGGGCTTGGCTGGCTCCGGCTCGCTTCTCGACAGGCTGGGCGCCGTGCTCGCGGCGGGCTGAGCGGCCGCCTGGTTGGTAACGGGCGGATCCCGGTCGCGGCTCAGCGCCAGCACGCCCACAACCGCGAGCACGGCCAGGGCACCGCCGATGACCACGCCCAACATGAGGCCGGAGCGGCGCTGCGGCGCGGCGGGCTGTGGCGGCAAGGTCGCCGCCGTCGCCATCGCCGCCGGCGGCGCGCGGTCCGGCATGGGAAAGGCGGTGCGGATATCGGTGCCGGCGCCGCAGAGCGCGGAGAGGCTGCCCTTCACCTTGTTCCAGCCCGGATGATCGTCCTCGCCGTCCCAGCCCGCCAGCGAGGCGAACTGGATCTGGTTGAACGGCATGGGCGGCATGCAATCGTCGAGCGCGGTCTGGATCAGTTTCTTCTGGTTGCGCGCGAGATCGGCCTCGGCGCGCACCCATTCGGAGCCGATCGAGCCGCCGGACCAGACCACGATCGCGGCCTTGGCCACGGCGATCTTCTCGGTGATCACTTCGCTGTACGAACGGTGCGGCGGCAGCTCGTCGTCCCACCAGACGGTGTAGCCGACCCGCTTCACGGCCTCGGCGAGACGGCGGACGACGTCCTGATTCGCGCGCGAATAGGAAATGAAGACGTCGACCATCGCCTCCCCTCGCCGGCCGCCGGCCGGTCAGCCTTCCTCCGCTACCGGCTCAGGCCGAGCGCGCGGCACTGCCGCGTGCCCGCGCCGGCGCCCTTGCAATAATCGAACATCACACCCGAATTCTCGCGGTTGAGACGCGGATCGGGCCGCGGGCGCCTGGTGTCCTGCGGGCGCGGACGCGGACGCTGCTGTTGCTGCTGCGTCTGCTGGTTAGTCGGCGGCGGCACGGGCGCGACCTGGTTGCCCGGCACCGGCGCGACATCGTTGCCCGGGGCCGGCGCGGTGTCGTTGCCGGCCGGCTGCTCGAGCGGCGGCACGCCCACCGGATCGCGCAGCCTCACCCGCGCGCGCTCGATATAGCCGACCAGCCCGCCATTGATGCGCACCCGCCACCAGACACCGTCCTGCTGATAGGTGTTGAAGGGCTCGCCGGCATTGATCCGCGCGACGATCGGCGCGTCGGCGGCCGGTCCGGAACGGACATTGGCGAACTCGTCATCGCCCTGCAGCACCGCCTCCTGGCTGAAATTCTCGTCCGCCGCAGGGCCGGTATTGTTTTCGACGGGGCCGACCGCATTGACGTCATTGCCCGCCGGCGGCTGGCCTTCGCGGCTCTTCAGCCAGGCGAGCACGCCGACCGTGCCGAGGATCAGGACGGCGAGGACGATGATGATGATCAGCACCTTGTTGCCGCCCTTGCCGCGCGGCGTTGGGGCACCGGGCGCCGGCGGGGGCGGCGGCGGCGGCGGCGCGGCCACGGCGGCCGGAACGGGCGGCGGCACCGGCGCCGCGGGCGGCGGCGTGGGTGCGGGCACGGGCGGCACGACGGGCGCGGGCGGAGTCGGCGCGGGCGGCGGCGCGGTCACGGGCTCCGGCGCGGGAGGCGCAACCGACACGGGCTCGGGCTCGGGCGCTGCCGGGACAGGTTCGGGAACGACGGGAGGCGGCGCGACGGCGGCGACGGCCGCGGCCCCGGCAGCCGCACCGGCGGCGATGCCAGCGGCGGCCGGCGACACGGTCGGCGCCTCGGGCGTGGGCGCGGCGGGCGCGGGCGGCGCGGCGGCGGCGCCTCCGGACGGATCGCCGGCCAAGGCGGCGAGGCTCTCGCGGACCTTGGCCCAGCCGGGATGGTCGGGCTGGCCCTGCCAGTCGGCGAGCGAGACATAATGAAGCTGGTTGAACGGCATGGGCGGCTCGGCGCCATCGATGGTCGTCTGGATGAGCTTCTTCTGGCTGCGCGCCATGTCGGCCTCGGCGCGGACCCATTCGGAGGCGGCGGCATTGGCCGACCAGACCACGATCGCGGCCTTGGCCCCGCCCACCTTCTGGGCGATCACGTCGCCATAAGCGAGATGCGGGGGCAGCTGATCATCCCACCAAACATCATATCCCAGAGCCTTCACAGCCTCTGCCAGGTGACGCACGGCCTCCTGATTGTCGCGCGAATAGGAAATGAAGATGTCGCTCACGCTTTGTCCCCTTTGGCGCCAGCGTAGCAAAAGCGGGACCCGGGGAAAACCCGAGGCGACGGACACCGCGAACGGCGCGACGAACACGCCATTGCGCCTTTGAAACGAGGCGGTTGGGAGGAACCGGGCCGGTCACGAACGGTTGCCCGCGCACACATGTAAGGAGAGTGACATGGCCACTGACACCCGTTCGCGTGCCTCCAGCCGGGGGAATTCCGCTCGCTCGCAGGGCTCCGCCTTCGGCTGGGGCGGTCAGGCCGGAACTCTGGCCTTGGCCGCCGTGGCGGGTGCCGCGGTCGGCATCGCGGCCAATTTCGGACGCAAGCTGGTCGTCCAGGGACTGGCGGCGCGGGCCGGCGACTGGGACGAGATCCTCCACCGGGAGCATGAGATGGTGCTGGCTTTGTTCGACCAGATCGAGGCGACGGGCGACGATCAGGCCCGCACCCGCACGCACCTGCTCGGCAAGCTCAAGGCCGCTCTGGGCAAGCATGCCCTGCAGGAGGAGAATGTCATCTATCCTGCGCTGCGGGAATTCAACAACGCCCATGACGCCGATGCGCTCAACAGCGAGCACGGCTATGTGAAGACCTTCCTCTACGAACTGGAGAATACCGATCCCGCGCGCGGCGACTGGCTCGCCAAGATCCGGACGTTCCGCGCCTTGCTGGAGGAGCATATCCGGATGGAGGAGGAAGAGGTTTTTCCGGCGCTCAAGGCCGGGTTGGCCGAGGCAGGCAATGCCAGGCTCGGCGCCGCCATGCTGAAGGAAGGCCTGGCGGTCGCTTAGGGCAGGAAGAATAGGGACAGGTACGAATACCTGTCCCTAACAAGGCTACGCCCCTGCCCCGTGGCAATGCTTGTACTTGCGGCCGGACCCGCAGGGGCAAGGCGAATTGCGGCTGGCGGGCGCGGTGACCTCGCCGTCCGGCGCGGGATAATCCGGCTGTGGCGATTGCAGCGGCGGCAGGCGCGAGAGGATCGCGCCAGTGCCGGAATCGATGTCCGCAGTGTCGTCGTCGCCGCTAAATGGATCGATATGGGTGGTGAGGAAGGACGGCAGCACGGGCAGCTGCTGGTCCTGCGGCGGCGCGATCTGCGCCTTGGCGAGCACGCCGGTCACGTCCTCGCGGATCACCGCCAGCATCCGCTCGAACATCGCGAACGCCTCATGCTTATATTCGTCGATCGGCTTCTTCTGCGCATAGGCGCGCAGGTGGACGACCTGGCGGAGCGCATCGAGCATCGAGAGATGCTCCTTCCAGTGATGGTCGAGGCTCTGCAGCAGGATCTGCTTCTCGAAATAGACCCAGTCGTCCGGATTGACCTCGGCGACCTTGTCGTCGATCTGCTTGTCGACCAGCGCCTGGAGGCGCTCGACGAACATTTCCGGCTCGACCTCTTCCTCCTTCACCCAGTCATCATAGGGCGGCTGGAGCATGAAGACGCGGTCGGTGCGATCCTTGAGCTTCTCGATGTCCCACTGCTCCGGATAGGAGTTGGGCGGGATCGCCTCGCCGACGATCGCATTCACCGTCTCGGCGCGCATGTCGGTGACGACCTCGCCCACCGTCGCGGCGTCCATGATGTCGGCGCGCTGCTCGTAAATGACCTTGCGCTGGTCATTCATGACGTCGTCATATTCGACGACCTGCTTGCGGATGTCGTAATTGCGCGCCTCGACCTTCTTCTGCGCGGTCTCGATCGCCTTTGAGATCCAGGGCGAGATGATCGCCTCGCCATCTTCCAGGTTCTTGTTGAGCAGGCGGGCGAACATGGTCTGCGAGCCGAAGATGCGCAGCAGATCGTCGTCGAGCGAAAGGTAGAAGCGCGACAGGCCGGGATCACCCTGGCGGCCGGCGCGGCCGCGCAGCTGGTTGTCGATGCGGCGGCTTTCGTGCCGCTCCGTGCCGAGCACGAACAAGCCCCCGGCCTCCTTCACCTTTTCCTTTTCCTCGGCGACCTCGCGGCGGATCCGCTCCTCGGCGGCGTCGCGCTTGGGGCCGGCCTCCATGTCCTTCAGCTCGTCCTCGATCCGGAACTCGGCATTGCCGCCGAGCTGGATGTCGGTGCCGCGGCCGGCCATATTGGTGGCGATGGTGACGGCCCGGAGGCGCCCCGCCTGCGCGACGATATGCGCCTCGCTCTCGTGGAAGCGGGCGTTCAGCACCTCGTGCTTCACCTTGGCCTTCTTGAGATAGTCGGAGAGCATCTCCGATTTCTCGATCGACACGGTGCCGACCAGGATCGGCTGGCCGGTCTCCTGCTTCTCTCCGATCGCCTTGACGATGGCGGCGAACTTGTCGCCCATATTCTTGTAGAACTCGTCCTCGTCATCCGCGCGGCGGACCGGCAGGTTGGTCGGAATAGAGACGACGTTGATCTTGTAGATGTCGTAAAACTCGGCGGCCTCTGTCGCGGCCGTGCCGGTCATGCCGCCGATCTTCGGGTACATGCGGAAATAGTTCTGGAAGGTGATCGAGGCGAGGGTCTGGTTCTCGGGCTCGATCTCGACGCCTTCCTTGGCCTCCACGGCCTGGTGCAGGCCCTCGGACCAGCGCCGGCCGTCCATCATGCGGCCCGTAAACGGATCGATGATGACGACCTTGTCGTCCTTCACGATATAATCGATGTCGCGCTTGTAGGCGATGTTGGCGCGCAACGCCTGGGTCAGGTGATGGACGACCTGCGTGTTCTCGTAATCGTAGAGATTCGAGCCGATCAGCAGGCCCTGCTCCTCGAGCAGCCGCTCCATCCGCTCGGTGCCGTCCTCGGTGAGCAGGACGCGCTTGTCCTTCTCGTCATATTCATAATCGTCCGACGGGACCTCCTTCACGATCCGGTCGAGGAACATGTACAGCTCGGACTTGTCCTCGGTCGGGCCAGAGATGATCAAAGGCGTGCGGGCCTCGTCGATCAGGATCGAGTCCACTTCGTCGACGATCGCGTAGTTGAAGGGCCGCTGCACCATCTGCTGGCGCTCATATTTCATATTGTCGCGCAGATAGTCGAAGCCGAGCTCGTTGTTCGTCGCATAGGTGATATCGCAAAAATAGGCGGCGCGGCGGTCATGATCCGGCAGGTTCGGGACGATCACGCCGACGGTCAGGCCGAGGAAGCGATAGATCTGGCCCATCCACTCCGCGTCACGCTTGGCGAGATAGTCGTTGACGGTGACGACGTGGACGCCCTTCCCTTCCAATGCGTTCAGATAGACGGCGAGCGTCGCGACCAGGGTCTTGCCCTCGCCGGTCCGCATCTCGGCAATCTCGCCGCGGTGAAGGACAATGCCGCCGATCAGCTGCACGTCATAATGGCGCTGGCCGAGCGTGCGCTTGGCCGCCTCGCGGACAGTGGCGAAGGCCTCGGGAAGGATGTCGTCGAGCGTCTCGCCCGCCTCCAGCCGGTCTTTGAAGATCTGGGTCTGCTCGCGCAGGCCGTCGTCGGTCATCACCTCAAGCTCGGCCTCGCGAGCATTGACCTTGTCCACGATCTTGCGGAGCGACTTGACGTAACGGTCGTTCGACGACCCGAAAATGGCTTTGGCAAATCCACCGAGCATGCTGGGAATCCTGATCTATATCGCTGCGCCCGGCGCCGGGCCGGGGACAAAAAACGGAAACTGGGAACAAGGCCCGCACCGGGCCGGGAAGCGCGCGGGAAGCGGCTTATTCGAGCAGGCGGTCCGTCCCGATCGGTGCGGCGGGAAGCGGCGCTGCGGGCGCCGGCGCGGGAGCGGCCGCCTCTGCGGCCTGCTCCGGAATCGCCTGAACCGGGCGGATGGCGGGCAGCGCCACCGTCGCCTGCGCACCCGGCACGGCCACGCTCTGCGTGGCGACGGGCTGATGCACCCGCGCCTCGGCCGGACGGGTGCCGGCGAACGCGCCGGTCACCGCGCTCAGCAGCGCAGAGAGGATCATAAGGAATTCCATCGCGGCGTCACATAGTGGCGCCGACGGTGAAGGTCCAGTTATGTCAGCGAAGAAACGTGGGGAAAATCAGGACGCAACAGGCTCCAGATGCGGACGCAGCAGGGTCTCGATCTTCCGCAGCGGCATATAGCCGTCGAGCCGCTCCACTTCCTCGCCGTTTCGAAACAGGATGCAGAGCGGGTAAGTCTCGACGCCGTAGCGGTCGGAGGTCCTCGGATTGTCCTCGCCATCCATCTTGGCGACGGTCAGCCGGTCACGGTGCGTCGCGGCGAGCGCGCGCAGCGCCGGACTCAGCAACTGGCAGGGTCCGCACCAGGACGCGCCGAAGGCGACGAGGATCAGCCGCCCGGAGTCGAGCACCTCCCGTTCAAAGGACTCGTCGGTGACGATCCGGACTATTCCCGCCCCCATGACGTCAGGCCCGGGTCAGGCGGCCTGGGTCTGCAGCGCGCTTTCCAGCCAAGCCTGGATCCGGCTCTTCGGCTCGGCGCCGACCTTGGTCGCGGCGGGCTGGCCGTCCTTGAACAGGATCATCGTAGGAATGCCGCGAACGCCATATTTGCCCGGCGCATCGGGATTCTCGTCGATGTTGAGCTTCACGATCTTCACCTGCTCGCCAAGCTCGTTGCTCAATTCCTCGAGCGCGGGGGCGATCATCCGGCACGGGCCGCACCATTCCGCCCAGAAATCGACCAGCACGGGCCGGTCGGCGGCGAGCACGTCGGTCTGGAAGGAGGAATCGGTGACGGAAGTTGTGGCCATGGACTGTCTCCTGAAGGAATTGGCCCAGATGTAGGATGCGGCGTGCCGCTGCTCAACCACCCATCGGGGCATATATGTCCAGCAGCGCATCCGGCAGCGCGAAGAGCCGGGGCGCCGCGGTGTAGAGCAAGGCCGCCTCGACCGGGCGGGCCGGGAAGATGATGCGCAGCGCGGCGCGATAGGCGGCCATCTGGCGCAGATGGGCGGACGGGATCGCGTCGAGGTTGGGCGGCGCGCTTCGCCCCGTCTTGAAGTCGGCGACGAGGATCCGTTCGTCGGTGACGAGCAGCCGGTCGACCGTGCCGGACACCACTGTGCCGCCCGCGACCACGGCGGCGATCGGTGCCTCGGCCAGCGCCTCGGGCACAAACAAAGCCGAGAAATTCGGGTCCGCGATGACATTGCAGGCCGAGTCCGCGAGGGCCTCGCGCAGGGCTGCGTCCTCGATCCCGGCCGAGCGCTCCAGCCAGTGGAGGGCCAGCGCTCGCCGCTCGCCGGGCGGGGCGGCGGGCAGGCGCTCGAACAAGCCATGGAGCCACTTGCCGCGCTCGGCCGCGGCGCGCTGGGCGGGGCCGGGCGGCGGATCGGCGACATCGTCCTCGCCGAGCGACGAGGGCGCGAGCGGGCGCGGCGGGCGCTCCTCGGCCGGAGCCGGGGCATGCAGCCAGGCCGGAAGTGCGGCGTCGCGGCGGACAGCCGTGCGGGCGGCGCGAGGCGGCCCTTCGGCGGTGCCAAAGCTGATCGAGCGGCCCCAGTTCGGGGACTCCTCCCAGTCGCTGCCCAGATTGGCGAGCGCCCGGTCGACCGTGGCGTACCAGCTCGCTTCGGGCGGGCCGTTGCGGTCGCGCGCGCCGAGCGCGCCGCCGATGTAGAGGCGCTCCTCGGCCCGGGTCAAAGCGACGTAGAGCAGCCGCCAATGCTCCTCGCGGTCGAGTCGGTCCTGCCGCTCGATCTGACTACGCAGCGGCTCGGCCAGTTCGTCCTTCTTCGGGCGGAAGACGGGGAAGGATGGCTCCCCCTCGCCCGGCGACAACTCGGCAACGCGAAGGCCGGGATTGCCGGCGCGTTCCGGATCGGCGCAGGCGTCGGCCAGGATCAGGATCGGTGATTGCAGGCCCTTGGCGCCGTGCACCGTCATCACCCGCACCGCGTCCATGGGCGCGGAGGGATCGCGAACGATCTCGACATCCCCGCGCGCGAACCAGTCCAGAAAGGCCTGGAGCGAGGCGGCGGCGTTGCTCTCGAACTCCAGCGCGGAGGAGAGCAATTCCTCGATCGGGTCGCGCGCCTCGACGCCCAGCCGCTCGAGCAATTTGCGGCGGCCGTCGAGCGGCCCGGACAGGATCGTTTCGAAGAAGAGATGCGGCGGGGCGAAATCCGCCATGTTCAGGATCGCCTGCAGGCCGGCCAGCCGCGCCTCCGGCTGGTTGGCGCGGAGATGCGGCCAGAGCGCGCCTTTGCGGCCGAAGGCGGCGTCGTAAAGCTCGTCCTGGCTCCAGCCGAGCAACGGCGAGACGAGCAGGCTGGCGAGGTTGAGGTCGTCGAGCGGCTGGGCGGCGAAGCGGGCGGCGGCGAGCAGATCCTGCACGGCGAGCGGCGCAGAGAGCGAGAGCCGGTCGACGCCGGCGACGGGCACGTCCAGCGCGTGCAGCCGGGCGACGATCAGGCTGGCCAGCTCGCCGCGGTTGCGCAGCAGGATGAGGATGTCCTCGGGGCGCAAAGGCCGGCCGCGGCATTCGAGCCAGAAAGGCTTGTCGAGCCAGCCCTTGATCTGCTTCGCGATGGTGGTGGCCAGTTCCTGCCGGGCCGGGCTGACCCAGCCCTCCTCACCGGAGGCTTCGGCGGTCTCCTCCGAGCGCGGCAGCCAGAGCGTCACCGCGCCGCCGCGGGCGGCATGGTGGCTTTCGTGCGGGTTGGCCGGATGACCCAGGCCTAGCGCCTTGTGACCGAGCTCCCCCAAGACCTGATCGACAACCTTGAGAATGGGAGGCGAAGACCGAAAGCTTCGATCCATTGAGAGGTCGAGGAAGTCCTGTTCGGCACCCTCGGCTTCTCTGGCAAACCATGCACGAGCATGATCGAAGCTCTCTGGATTGGTGCCCTGAAAACCGAAGATCGCCTGCTTGAAATCACCCACGGTGAAGATGGTCCGCGGGTTTCTCGACGCACCCTCACCCGCGAAAAACTCAAACGCCAGCGCCCGGACGATGTCCCACTGATTGCTGTTCGTATCCTGGGCTTCGTCGACAAGGATGTGATCGGTTTGCTGGTCCAGCTTGTAGCGAACCCAATCACCCATGCCCGGTGTCAGCAGAAGGATTCGTGCCTCGCGGATCAGATCGTCGAAATCGACGACGCCCGCCGCGCGCTTAGCGACGTCATAAGCCCTCGCGTAGGTCTGGCCCGCGCGAAGCCCGGCTGCGAGCGGCGTGACCAAAGCGGCGATGCGGCGCAGCAGGATGAGACGGCCACACGCTTCAAAAGCCGCCTCGGCGAGAGCAGGATAGTCGGGGTCCTGCGGCGCCTGACCCTTGGCGAAGCTACGGAGCTCGCCATCCGCCTTGCTCCAAACCAGATGAAGATCCTGCAGAAGCTTGCCCCGCCCCACTGGATCAGCGGCCAACCATTGCTCGCAGATCGACGCCCGATCGGTCCCGCCCTTCGTCGCCCAATGCGCGTTCATCGCGCCAATCCGTCGAAGTGTTGCGACATCGAACACCTCATCGGCGCATTCGCGGGCGATCGCCTCCTCGACATCGCCGAGCGGCAGGCCGAACAGCTGGCGCAGGCGCGGCTCGACCGCTGCCCGCGAGCCCAAAGCGTTCATGCCGGCCGGTGCCCGCCCGCAGGCGCGAAGGAAGGCCTCCGCCCCGCCCTCGCCGAGTCTGAGGCTCAGCGTCTGCAGGTCGCGGATCAGGCCGAGATCGCCGCCGCGCTCGGCCTCGACCAGCATTTCGGCGAGCGTGGCCCGGGCGAGCAATTGCTCCTCGCGCCCTTCGAGCGGGCGGAAGCCCGGAACCAGCCCGGCCTCGGAGGGAAAGCCGGCGAGCAGACTTTGCGCAAAGGCGTGGATGGTCTGGACGCGGAGGCCACCGCCGGTCGAATCGAGCAAGCGGGCGAAGAGGGTGCGGGCGGCCTCGCAGGCCTCGGGCCCGAAATCCTCGTCCAGCGCAATCAGCTCCGCGGCGAGGTCGCTCTGCTTGAGCCGAACCCAGCGCGCGAGCCGGGCATGAATGCGCCCGGCCATCTCCGCCGCGCCGGCCTTGGTGAAGGTGAGACAAAGGATCGAGCCGGGGTCGGCGCCGGCGAGCAGCAGGCGGAGCACCCGCGCGGTCAGGACATGGGTCTTGCCGGTGCCCGCCGAGGCCGAAAGGGCGGCATGGCCGCCGGGGCTGGAGGCGAGCGCCTGCGCCCCCTCCAGGCGCTGCAGCGGCTTGAGACGATGGCCCATGGCCCTCTGTCGCCCAAGGCCGGGGCCTGTGCAAGGCGCGGCAGCCGGCGCCGGTGACTACGGAAAGAAAACGGTATTCACCGGTTCGCCACCTTTATACAGAATAGTCAGCGCCAAGATAAGAAACGGGTTCTTGCGGGCCATGCCTTCGGACGATCGGGCGACTGAAATATTGCGGCACATCAGCGAAGGCTATGTCTTCCTCGATGCCGACTTTCGCGTGAAGGAAATGAACGCCGAGGCGCTCCGCCTCGACGGGCGTCCGGCCGCCGAGATGATCGGCAAGAGCGCCTGGGAGGTGTGGCCGCAATATACGCCAGAGACCCCGCTCGGCGGCTTCTGGCTCGCTGTCATGCAGAGCCGCGTGCCGGCGCTGATGGAGCAGGTCTCGATCCGCGCCTATCGCGACCCGATCTGGCTGGAGGTGCGCGCCTTTCCGTCCGGCGAAGGCATCGCCGTCTTCTATCGCGACATCACCGAGCGCAAGCGCACCGAAGAGGAATTGAAGCAGATTCATGCCGAACTGATCCACGCCTCGCGGATCAGCGCGATGGGATCGATGGCCTCGACGCTCGCCCATGAGCTGAGCCAGCCCTTAACCTCGGTTTCCAACTATATCGACACCGCCGAGCGGCTGTTGCGCCCCAATCAGGACGAGAAGGTGCGCGAGGCGGCCCGGGCCCTCGGGCTGGCCGGTGCGGCAGCGCGGCGGGCGAGTGAAATCCTCAGGCGGCTGCGCAGCTTCGTCTCCAAGCGCCAGGTCGAGTCCGAAATCCACGATCTGCAGGACGTGATCGCCGACGCCTGCGTGCTGATGCTGCCGCATGCGCAGCGCCACCAGGTCGAGATCCGCTTCGCGCTGGACCGCTTCGCCAAATGGGTGCGGGTCGACGCGGTGCAGATCCAGCAGGTGCTGATCAATCTGGTCAAGAACGCCATCGAAGCGATGGACGGCTGCGACGAGAAACTGATCGTGATCGGCTCACGCGTGCTCGGCGACGGCAGCGTCGAGGTCTCGGTGTCCGACACCGGCCCCGGGGTCGGCGCGGCGGACGACGACGTCTTGTTCACGCCCTTCGTCAGCGGCAAGCCCGACGGCATGGGCGTGGGCCTGTCGATCAGCCGCACGATCATCGAGGCGCATGGCGGCAGGATCGGCGCCGACACGCCGCGGAGCGGCGGCGCCACCTTCCGCTTCACGCTGCCCCGCGGCAGCGAGCCCAACGCGAACGCCGCCTGATGCGGCTGCTTAAAAGATGATCGCGCCCGCGATGAAGCCAACGATCGCGACCAGCCAGTCCCGCGTCTCCAGCTTGCGAATGATGTCCATCCTTGCCTCCTGCACTGTGTGTATTGGTGATATAATACACTAAGGCAGAGTTTCAAGGGGTCGGCGGGGCGGCTGCGAAAAGCGGCAGCGAGTCGGCGGCGAGAGCGCCTTCCAGTTCCAGCAACCTGAGCTTGGTGCGCTGTCCGCCCGGCGCGGAGAAGCCGCCCATCCAGCCGCCGGCGCCGGTCACCCGGTGGCAGGGGATAACGATCGGCCAGGGATTGCGGCCCAGCGCCTGGCCGACACGGCGCGAATGGCGGATATCGCCGAGCGCGGTGGCGATAGCGCCATAAGTGGTGGTCGCGCCCGCGGGGACGGCGCGGGTCTCGCGATAGACGCCCCGCTCGAAGGCGCCGACCGCCCGCTCGTCCAGTTTAAGCGTGGTGAAATCGTCGGGAGCGCCGGCGAGGAAAGCGGCGATCCGCGCCATCGCTTCCGCTGCCGCTTCGGCTGGGGGCCCGGCGACCGCGCCGGGGAAGCGCCGGAGCAGGCGGCGGCGGGCAATCTCGTCATCCGCCTCAGGCAATTGCACACCGGTCACGCCCGCGGCGCTCCAGACGATTGCGCAGCGGCCGACGGCCGTGTCGAACAAGGCGAATCCCTGCGTCTCCATTTCTCTGTCCTAGCCGATCCGACAGGGGTCGGCGCGTCCCGTTTTTTGCTTTGAAATCATGACGCCGCTGCAACTTCTTGACAGATGACGGCGTCGCCCTAGTGTGCCCTCGTTTCGTGGGTCCGACGCCATTGCTGGCTGCCTGGGTCGGGGGCTTTCCGCGAATTTGGGGAGAGAAAATGAAACCCACACGCAAGTTGAGCCGGCGTTCCTTCCTGGGACGCGTCGCCGGCGGGGCGATCGCG